>R25__coassemble_251_pt1 | contig 34337 bp, 22 predicted proteins | sample R25__metabat2_low_PE_047 | metagenome-assembled genome bin R25
ATCCCGGTCATTATCAGGATGGCATAGAGAACGGCGCGGTTCGCGAACTTCTTCTGCAGGAAAGAAACGACGAGGCTCGTCAGAAATCCCAGCGCCCACCCGCAGATCACGTCCGTGGGATAGAGGACTCCGAGACAGACCCGGGAGAACCCGATGAGGAGCATCATGCCGACGGCGAGGATGTGGAGGGCCTGGGTACGCTTGTTCAGATAAATGGAGAAATACGCCGCGACGGAGTTGGTGGAGTGTCCGCTGGGGAAGGAGTATCCCTGATGCCGGATGTCCAGAAGCGGAGCGTCTGCGTCCACCGGGCGGAGTCCTTCAATGCCCTTGTGGTCAAAATAAGGCCTGCGGCGGTAGAAAATATTTTTGATCAGGGGGTTCCAAACGGTCGCCGTCACCAGATTCAGTCCGACGGTCCGTCCCATTTCCTTGTTGTAGCACCAGTAGATAAATCCTACAACGGCTGTCAGGATCAGCTCTTCGCCGCACATGGTGAAGAAGGACGCGATCGAGATCCCGACCGGTCCGAGATGGGACTGGAGCCAGGTGATCAGTTCCACTTCCCAGTTATAAAAAAACGTGTAACCGACAAACTCAGACACTGAACATCACTCCCTCCGTGAAATCAAGTAGATTCTATCACAGAAGGGAATTACTGTGAACATGGGGAAGGGCGGGAGAAAACGGCTTGCGGATGGACGGCAGGGAGAAGATTCGGGAAGGAGGAACAGGATCTGTTCCCTTTCCGTTCCGGAACGTACCGGCGGAATGCGGATCCGCGGATCACCGGAACTGCCTGCCGCCCGGAGAGAAGATTCCGCTGCGAAAAGCCACGGAGGGTGCGAAACTCCGTTCGTTATTCTATCAAAAAAATAACGGTCAACACATATTATATCCGTATTTCGGAATTTGTCCAGCATAAAAACACAAAACGGTCACGGGGAATATTTTCGGGCTGTTTTTCTGCTGTACAGGAGAGATTTTCTGCTACAATATAAGTAGGTATATCCAACCACCGCACGCCGGTAGACTGATTTGGCAAAAAAGGGAGAGCACGGCCCGATGAAGAACGCGGAAAGACAGAATCAGATGCCCGTAAAGAGAACGGAAGAAACATCCGAAACGACCCAGAACAGGTATTTCGCTGGAGTATTTCTGGATACCTTCGAGTCGGCGTACTATATCAATATCGAGGACAACACTTTTGTCACGCTGCGGCAGAAGGAATTCCTTCATCAGGATTACAGTTACCAGACCAACTGGGTGGAGATCATCACCAAGTACGTGAATGAGGGCATCAACCCGGAGGACAGAGGAAAATTCAGCGCGGTCTGTGATCTGAACCGTCTCAAGCTGCAGATCGTGAAGGAACCGGACTATCACGTGGTTTTCCGGGATACGTCCATCGGCCACGAGAGATTCTGCAGACTGTACGTGCTTCGGGGAGAGGACATGAACCACGCGGCCGTGGGGTTCATGGACGTGGATGCCGAGATCCGGAATGAGCAGGCGGCTGTCATCTCCTCCATGGCGGAGGATTTTGACTATATTGCCTGCATCAATGTCAAAACGAAAGAAGCAACCAGATACCGGGCAACGGAAACGTTTGACCGGATCTCCAACATGTTCGGACAGGATCTTTCGACCGGCAAACGGCTGGACGAGTTTTTCAAGATGGCCGTCCATCCGGAGGACATGGCTTTCTTTAAGGAACAGACAAATCTGAACAAAGTCCTTCCCGCTCTGCAGCGGGGGGAAGTATACAAGTTCGAGTGCCGGCTCGTCAGCCCGCTGGACAAAAAGGAGAAATACTACCGCTTCAAGTTTGCCCAGGTTCCGGACGAGCCGGATCTGGTCATCATCGGCATGCTGAATGTGGACACACAGGTCCGGCGGGAAATCGAGATCGCCCGGGACAAGCAGATCCTGGCGGACAAGGAGAGGCTTGAGCAGTACAACAAGATCGTGAACGCTCTCGCCGCGGACTATTCCTCGGTCTACGTTGTGAATCTTTCCGACGCCAGTCTCTATGTGGCGAAGATGAGCGGGAGGATCACCGGCATGTTCGGAGATTCTTTCAAAAAGTCCGATTATGTCAAGGCATGCAACGCCTACGTGGATTCCGCCGTCAGCGCGGGTGAGAAGGAAGAGATGCGCGAGGTCCTTTCCGTGGACTACATCCGGGAGCATCTGAAGGGCGTATCCTCCTTTGTGAAGTACTATCTCAACAACGAGGGCGAATATACCGAAATGAAGGCCGTCCGGACCGAAAGCGAGGACGAGGTGGTCCTGGGCTTCGGCGTGAAGGATGCCGAGATCCGGAAACAGCTGGCCATGACGGAGGAGATGAAGCACAACAACTCTCTGGTCGGCATCCTTTCCGATGACTACATCAACATCTTTTCCCTGAATCTGGATACGGGCGAAACCAGGGCGATCGCGGGCTCGAAAAGCCGGAAGGAAGTATGGGAGATCTTCAGGAAACAGTCTTTCCGGGATGGCCTGGAGGAATACATGGAGACGTTCGTGCACCCGGACGACAGGGAACGTTTCCGGAAAGTTCTGGATTTCGGATATTTCCGGAAGAAACTGGAGCATTCCAAACGGTTCCGGTTCACATACCGTGCCATCATCGACGGTATGTGCAAGTACCAGGACTTTGTCGCGGGCAAGGAGGGGGATCCCGACAGCCCGGTCACCATGGTGACCGTGGGCGTTCAGGACGTGGACGAGCGCGTCCGGGCGGAGAAAGAGCATCAGATAATCCTTGAGCGGGCGCTGGATATGGCCAAGTCCGCCAGCGAGGCCAAGACCACATTCCTGTTCAATATGTCCCACGATATCCGGACCCCTATGAACGCCATTACGGGATATACCGCCATGGCCAAGAAGTATTCCAGCGATCCCCGCGTGAACGATTATCTGGACAAGATCGAGATCTCCGGAAAACAGCTGCTGTCCCTTGTCAACCAGGTGCTGGAGATGTCCAGGATCGAATCCGGAAAGGTGGTCATTTCGGAGGAGCCCGCCAACGTGGTGGAACTTGCGAAGAACCTGGCGACGGTGGCCGCGGCGGATATCAGTGTCAAGGGGATCACCTATACGCTGAATACGGATCTGATCGAGCATGACGAAGTTTTCATGGATGTTTCCCGGGTCAGCCAGGTCGTGGTCAACATTGTGGGCAACGCCGTGAAATACACGCCGGAAGGCGGCAGGATCGACTGTTCCATCGTGGAATGCTCGTATCCGAGACCCGGGTACAGCAGCTACGTCACCACCATCCGGGACACGGGGATCGGCATGTCCGAGGAGTTCCTCGGACACCTGTACGAGGCATTTTCCCGTGAAAACAATTCCACCGTCAGCAGCGTGCAGGGGACGGGGCTCGGCATGTCCATCGTGAAGAAACTGGTGGACCTGATGAACGGCACCATCGATGTCAAATCCAAACCCGGCGTGGGGACCGCTGTCACGATCTCCATTCCGTTCAAGTGGAATCTGAACCCGGCGGAAAGAAAGGAAGCGGAAAAGGATCCGAATCCCAGGCCGGCATCCCTGATTCGAAAGCGTATCCTTCTCGTCGCGGACACCGAGATGAACCGGGAGATCGCCACGGAGATCCTGGAGGAAGACGGGATCGAGGTGGAGACCGCCGAGGACGGCGACATCGCGGTGGAGATGGTGCGCACGGCGGTGGATGCGGGATATCCGGAATATTACGACGCGATCCTCATGGACATCCAGATGCCGAGAATGAACGGATACGAGGCGACCAAAGCCATCCGTGCCCTTCCGGGCCTTAAGGGACTGCACCTGCCGATCATTGCCCTGAGCGCCAACGCCTTTGAGGAGGACAGGAAGAAGTCTCTGGAGGAAGGCATGGACGATCATGTGGCCAAACCCATCGATGTCCGTGTCCTGATCGAGACGCTGGCCAAGTATCTGTAGGAACGGTTTCCGTATTATGTCCCGGGGATGAAATTACGGGAGAAATCTGATATAATAATCTGAATGTGTTAAAAACGGCGGAAAGCCGCCGATACTGTTGTTCGGAGGAGACAAACCGTGCGGGATGTCCTGATCAGGCTTCGCAATCTGTTCTGCTACTGCGGGCTTTCAAAAGAAGAATACCGTGCCGTCAAGCCGGAGGCATACGAATCTAATTTCCATACCTGGAAATACCTTCATATCCTGATCGTGGTCGTTTTTGCCGCGCTTACCATTGAGGCTAAGCAGAGCGGAAACGAATACATGATGTACGCTTACTTTTTCCTGATGCTCTACGGAGCTTTGGTCAGTCTTCTCTTTTTCGCATTTCTGGATCCGAAGTCCGTTGTTCCCCAGCTGGTGATCTATCTGACCATGATCCTGCTGCTCTGCTGCGGGATGCGGGCGGGTCTGCAGCATCCGGGCATGACATCCACCATGTTCATTGCGCTTCTGCTCGTTCTTTCCGTATTCATGATCGACAAACCGTACTTTATGGCGCTGCTGCTGTCGGTTGCCTGCGTGGTGTTCATCTGGCATGTTTCCGCGGTGAAGACGGGAACGGTCCTGAAGAACGAAATCCTGTACGCGGTGATCTTCACCTTCATCGGGATCCTTGTCAATACGGTCTACAATATGGTACGGGTCAGAGGATTTGTCCTGATGAAAAAGACGAGGCAGTTTCTGGAAAACGAGCGGAAGGACAATGAGGATATCAGCAAGCTCAACGCGACACTGTCGGCCATGACGAGCGACTACGATTTCTTTCTGACTGCCGACCCGGCTACCGGGGAGCAGGAAGTGTTCCGCGGGTCAGGCATTTTCGCGGATTTCCCGGAGACACAGAGCAAGGTGTCCGGGTTCCCGGAATGGACGGCGAATTTCGCATCCAGATTCATTATTCCGGAGGACCGGAAAAATTATCTGGAAAGCATGGACGAGGAAGCTGTTCTCACAACTGTGAAGTCCGGGAGGACGCATTTCGTCCGGTTCCGGACGGAGACGGAGAACGGTCCGGAGTGGATGGAAAGCCGCGTAATGCGTGTTACCGGAAAGGACGGGAAGGAACGTCTGCTGATCGGTGTAAAGGATATCGACCAGGAAGTCCAGGAGGAGGCGGAACGGCAGGCCGGTCTGAAGAACAGCGAACTTACCCAGATCATCAACGAACTGTCTTCCGACTTTGTCTATGTGGCATATGTCAATCTCAACGAGGATAAACTGCTGGATCAGGTGACCCCTTACCGGTCCAGTGAGAGGATATCCGACGTGGTGCCCGGGTGGGACGAGGCTACCGGCATCCACAAGAAGCTGGAACTTCTCTATATGTATTTCGTGGATTCCCAGGACCAGGAGATATTCCATAAAATGACGCGCCGCGAGGTCATTATGCAGGGTCTGCGCGATTCGGACTACTATGTCAACTTCCGGGCCGTTGTGGACGGCGAGCGGTTGTATTATCAGATGAAATTCTCCGGCGAGAGGGATGAGAACGGAAAACTGACCGGCATGATCCTCGGTATCCGCAACACGGACCCGGATACCAGAAGACGTATGGAGCATGAGGCGTCTCTGGAGAAAATGAACGAACGGATCGAGCGGACGATCGCCAAGAGAACGGCGGAACTGAACGAACGGAACAAGGAACTTGCCAAGGCCAACGAGGACGTCGTGGAGATGGTGGGAAATATCGTGGAGTTCCGCGGACAGGGAGACGAGAACGCCGTGCGCCGTGTCAAGGCTCTTACATATCATCTCGCAAAACAGGTCATGGAGAAAATGCCGGAATACGGGTTGAATCAGGAGGACGTGGAGATCATCACGTCCGCCAGCGTCATCCGTGACATCGGCAAGATCACGGTCCCTGACGCGATCCTTCTGAAACCGGGCAGACTGAATCCGGAACAGTTCGATGAGATGAAGACCCACAGCGAACGCGGATGCGAGATGCTGAACAGGGCGCCGGAGAGCTGGAACCACAAGTTTTTGAACTACAGTCTGCAGATCTGCCTGAACCATCACGAGAAGTGGGACGGCGCCGGATATCCCAGCGGACTGCGGGGGGATGAGATCCCCATCGCCGCGCAGATCGTTTCTGTCGTGGACTGCTACAACGCCCTGACGAACAGGCGCGTTTACAGAGACGCCTACTCGCATGAGACGGCGTTCAAAATGATCCTGAACGGAGAATGCGGCGCGTTCTCCAAGGGGATCCTGGACTGCTTCAAGAACTGCGAAACCCTGTTCAAACAGGAAAGCCTGGAAAACAGCGGAGAAGAGAGCAGAGAGCGCGGATACTCCATCCGCGGTTCCAGCAAGCTGTACGGCATGCGGATCCTGCTGGTGGACGACGATCCCATGAGTCTGGAACTGAACCAGGAGATCCTGGAAGCGGAGGGCGCCAATGTGGTCTGCGCTTCCGACGGGCAGACGGCAGTGGATACATTCCGCCAGGATGGGCCTTTCGATGTCGTCCTGATGGACATTGTCATGCCGGGGATGGACGGAGCGGAAGCCATCCGCCAGATCCGTTCGATTCAGCCGCAGGGTGAAAACAGCGCCACGGTCATCGCTTTGAGCGCGGGCAACGCCTCCAGGATCGCGAGGACGGTCGTCTCCGTCGGAGCGGACGGCTGGATGGAGAAACCGCTGGTCATTTCCGAACTTTCCAGGATCGTTCTGGAAAAAATGCGGAAGAATTCCCTCGTGCTGCAGCAGAAGCTTGCAGACACGCTGCGCCTGGCGAACACCGATTCCCTGACTCATGTGAAGAACATCACGGCATATACGGAAAAGGTCGCGGAACTGACCAAGGAAGTCAAGAACAATCCGCGGAAGCTGTCCTTCGCCGTTGTCATGTGCGATATCAACAACCTTAAGCATGTCAATGACAATACCGGTCACGACATGGGTGACCAGTACATCAAGAACTGCTGCATGATCATCTGCAACTCCTTCAAACACAGCCCTGTTTACCGTATCGGCGGTGACGAATTCGTCGCCATCGCGCAGGGGCAGGACTATGAGGACAGAGAGGAACTCCTCGGACAGCTGCGGGAGATGATCGCAAAGGCGGAGCAGATCCCGGAAGTCAGGGACGGACGCGCCTCCATGGCCTGCGGCATGTCGGTGTTCAACCCGGATACGGATACCGAGGTCAGCATGGTCGTGAAACGCGCCGACGAGATCATGTATGAGGAGAAGAGAAGAATGAAAAGCCGGGAGTGAGAGCCGGGTCAACCGGACGGATCAACGGCTTGAACAGACGGCATTGGTGGAGCAAGGATATGCCCCGGCTTTTCGCAAGGGGCATTCGCTTCCGCACAGCGGTCCGGCGGCCTCGCTACGGAACAGATTTACCGGACAGAAAATTCCGCAATACGGGACAAAGCGATTGAAATCGCCACAATATGAGACGAAAATCTCACAATGTGGAAAAACAGTTATGGATTTTTATTCATAATTTTTGATAAACTAATATACGTAGAACAGGTCCGGCTCATTTCCGGTTGTGACATTTCTTTTCGGGAATGTAATACATACAACACAACGAAAAAGGAGGATCAAAATGAAAAAAATTTGTGCTCTTTTGCTGGCTGTAGCCATGATCTTCGCTTTGGTAGCCTGCGGCACAAGCGAAAAGGTCGAAGAAGCTCCGGCACAGGAAGCCCCGGCACAGGAAGCCCCGGCACAGGAAGCTGTTGCAGAAGCCGCAGCTCCGGTTGAGGAGGCTGTTGAGGAAGTCGCTTCCGCGGAAGCGAAAGATCCCAGCGAACTGAAAGTCGTCGCGCTCCTTCCGGGCACGATCACAGACAACGGCTGGAACTTCATCTGCTATGATGCTCTGAAATCCATCTATGCAGAGTACAAGGGCGGCGGTGAGCCGGAATACATCGAGAACATCGCTGTTTCCGACATGGCCGGTTACATCCGTCAGTACGCAGAGGACGGATATGACATGATCATCATCCACGGCGCTCAGTTTGAAGCAGCCGCGACAGAGTGTGCTCCTCTTTATCCGGACGTACATTTCTGCCTGTCCTACGGATTCAAGATCGACGGTTCCACTGACGCGAACATCCTTCCGATCGACAACCTGGCTTACGTCGGACCGGTCGGCATGGGCGTAGCGGTCGGCGGCATCCTCGCTATCCTCTCCGACAACAACAAGATCGTCTTCCTCGGCGGTATGGACACACCGGCTATCGCTGACATCGCCAGCGGCATCGGACCCGGGGCGAAACTGGTGAAACCGGACTGCGAAGTCGCCGTTGATTACCTCGGAACTCTGACAGATCAGGATAAAGCCCGTGAAGCGGCGAAAGCCTACATCGATCAGGGATACGACGCCATCTGCGCTTCCGCCAACAGCGCACAGCTGGGCTGCCTGTGGGCAGCTGAGGATGCCGGCGTTTACGCGCTGGGATTCAACAGTGACCAGTACAGCGTTGCTCCGGGCGCGGTCGTCCGTTCCGTCATCCGTAACTACTCCATGATCTACAAGAACGTATTCGACAAACTGGCTGCCGGTCAGTGGCAGGGCGGCAAGGTCGCTTACGATGTAACAGAGCAGGGAACCATCGTTTCCGAATGGCACGGCTGGGATGAGAAGCTTCCGGCTGAGAAGGTCCAGGCAATCGATGATTTCATCAACAAACTGTTCGCCGGCGAGTATGCCGGACAGTATTGATCTGTCGTTGACGTATGAATGACTGAAGCGGCGGTCCGGGTTCCGCCCGGACCGCCCTTCATTTTTCTGAGAAGAGTCTACCGTTTCCAATACGGCAAGAAAGTTGGTATTTAGTATGGAAGCAACAGCAAAAAACGGAAAACTCAAAAACACGTTCAGCGGTGCGGCACGTCAGATCCTCGTATCTGCGTCGGCTGTCATCGTCGCAGTGTTTTTGGGAATGCTGCTGATCCTTTTGATGGGTAAGGATCCCATTACCGCGTTCGGCGCCCTGATCCAGGGTGCGTTCGGCAGCATGAATTCTTTTGGAGAAACGATTATCAAGGTCACGCCGCTTCTGTTCACCGGTATGAGCTACGCGCTCGCAAGCCGCTGCGGCCTGACGAACCTCGGTATGGAAGGTCAGATGTACATGGGCGCGTTTACGTCGTCCGTCATCGCGATCTTTGTGCAGCTTCCCGCTGTCATCCACATCCCGCTCTGCATCATCGCGGGATTCATCGGCGGCGGACTCTGGGGCCTCCTTGCCGGCTGGCTGAAGACCCAGTTCGGCGCGTCGGAGGTCATCACGACAGTTATGCTGAACACCATAGCGATCCATTTTGTGGACTTTATGGTCACGGATCCGGCACGTATGATGGAACCCGGCGGTGTCAGCGGACAGTCCAGCCCGCTCCTGGAGACCGCGCGTCTTTCCGTTCTTATCCCGAAGACACGTGCCCACTGGGGCATCGTGATCGGACTGGCTTTCATTGTTCTGTTCTGGGTATTCCTCTTCAAGAGCAAGAAGGGTTATGAGGTCCGTGTTTCCGGTTTCAATATGCAGGCAGCGCAGTACTCCGGCATCAACACCAAGCAGAATATTCTTCTGGTCATGGCGCTTGCCGGCGGTCTGGCAGGCCTTGCGGGCGCATGCGAAGTCATGGGCATTCAGGGCAGACTGTACTCCGGATTTTCACCGGGTTACGGATTTGACGGTATCGCCGTCGCCTTGATCGGCATGAACTCCCCCATCGGCATCATCTTCGGCGCCCTGCTGTTCGGCGCGTTCCGCGCGGGCGGTAACCGCATGCAGATGAAAGCGCAGGTCCCGTTCCCGATCGTCAACGTTATCCAGGCGATCGTTATCATGGCTGTAGTCGCCAGCCAGATGCTCCTTGGCATCTGGGACGACGTCAAGCTGAAAAAGACCAACACAAGCAACAGGTAAAGGAGGGCGAGTATGGAATTTCTTAATTCTCTTGGCGGATACATCAATTCCGACATCAGTCTGGCTACGCCGATCCTCCTGGCCGGCTTGGGTCTGCTGATCATCAATGAGGCCGGTATGCTGAATATCGGCGCTGAAGGTACCATGCTGATCGCCACGATCATGGCGGTCTACGGTTCCTATATCTCCGGAAGTGTCTGGGTGGGTCTGCTTTTTGCCATCGCTGCCGGCGCTCTGGTCGGCGCGCTGTTCGCGCTGCTGACCGTGACGCCCCGCGCCAACCAGACCGTTGTCGGCGCGGCCATCAACGTTTTGGGAAGCGGCCTGTCGGCGACGCTGTTCCGGATCATGTTCGGCGTTTCCTCCGAAGTTCCCGCCATCGATGTTTTCAAGGCGTGGAACATTCCGGGTCTCTCCCTGATCCCCTGCATCGGCAAGGGACTGTTCTCCCATATGCCACTGGTGTACATCGCGTTCCTGATGGTGCCCCTGCTCAACTACTTCCTGTTCAAAACGCAGGCAGGTCTGGATCTCAGATCCATCGGTGAGAACCCGAAGGTCTCCGATACCCTGGGCATCAACGTTCACAGGACCCAGTATATCGCGGCGATCGTGGGAAGCATGATCATTGCCATGGGCGGCGCGTTCATGTCCACCGGACTGACCCGTTTCTTCTCCGAGGAAATGGTCTCCGGCCGTGGATACATCGCTCTGGCGGCGGTCGTCTTCGGACGTTATAAACCGATGGGAATCATGTGGGCGGCCATCATCTTCATGGGCGGAACCGTTTTGTCCAACTTCCTCATGGCATCCGGATCCGGTATTCCGTACCAGCTGCTGAACATGCTCCCGTATGTCCTGACTGTCGTGGCTCTGGCCGCGTTCGCACGGAACGCTGTCGCGCCTGCGTCTTTGGGCAAACCCTATAAGAGAAGCTGAGGAGGTGCGGAAAAAATGGCAGTTATTCTTGAAATGCGTCATATCTACAAGCAGTTCCCCGGCGTTCTCGCCAACGAGGATGTCAATCTGGAAGTGGAACAGGGCGAGGTCCATACCCTTCTGGGTGAGAACGGAGCAGGCAAGAGCACACTGATGAACTGTCTGTGCGGTCTGTACAAACCGACTTCCGGCGAGATACTGATCGAGGGGAAACCCGTGAACTTCTCTTCCGCGAAGGATGCCATGGCCATCGGCATCGGCATGGTGCATCAGCACTTCATGCTGATCCCGACTCTGACCGTTGTGGAGAACTGTCTGATCGGTTCCCATGACGCCGGCGGCATGAAACTGGATCTGAAGGGCGAAGCCAAGAAGATCAAAGAGACCGCGGAGAAATACAACATGAACCTGGATCCCTTCGCCAAGGTCGGAGACCTGGCCGTCGGTGAGCGTCAGCGTGTTGAGATCATCAAGGCGCTGTACCGCGGCGCGAAGATCCTGATCCTGGACGAGCCTACCGCCGTTCTGACACCTCAGGAGACGGAGGAGCTGTTCAAGATGGTCCGCAGCCTGACATCCAAGGGCTTCACGGTCCTGTTCATCAGCCATAAGCTCAACGAGGTCAAAGAGATCAGCAACCGTGTCACGGTCCTGCGTCTCGGAAAGACCTGCGGAACCTACAACATCGAAGACTGTTCCGTCAACGATCTGGCCACCCTTATGGTGGGCCGCGACGTCAAGTTCTCCGTGGACAGGAAGACCCAGGAAGCGGGAGAAACGGTTCTGGAGATTAAGGACCTGACCATGAAGCACAAGAACTCCTCCGTGAACGCGCTGGATCATGTGGATCTGACGGTGCACGCGGGCGAGATCCTCGGTGTGGCGGGCGTGGACGGCAACGGACAGGCGGAGCTGGTGGAATGCCTGACCGGTCTGCAGCATGCCGATTCCGGAACAGCGGTCTACAAGGATATGGACCTGCTCAAGAGCAGTACCAGAAAGATCATGAGCAAGGGCATTTCCCATATTCCCCAGGACCGTCAGAGGACCGGACTTGTCATGCCGATGCCCCTGAAGGAGAACTTCATTCTGCAGGATTACTACAAGAAGACCTTCGGAAAAGGCGGCATGATCGACTGGAAGTACGTGGAGAAGTACAGCGACGAGCTGATCAAAAACTTCGGCGTCAAGACGCCCGGCATGGACGAACTGGCCCAGAACCTTTCCGGCGGAAACCAGCAGAAGGTCGTCGTGGCGCGTGAGATCAGCCGCAACCCGGATCTGCTCATTGCAATGCATCCGACCCGCGGACTGGACGTCGGCGCCATCGAGTTCATCCACCAGAGCATCATCGATGCCAGAGACGGCGGAAAAGCGGTACTTCTGGTCTCCACGGAACTGGAGGAGGTCCTGAAGCTTTCCGACCGTGTGGCTGTCATGTATGAGGGACAGATCATGGGCATCGTCAAACCGTCCGAGACGAATGTCGAGGAAATGGGACTGATGATGGGCGGAACCCGGCTGGAGGACATCCGTAAAAAAGGGTTAAACAAATGAGAACATACAGGTCCGCTCCCTGACAGGTGCGGACCTGTGTTTTATGAGGGAATCGTCTTGAACAGAAAAAATATCACTCTCCTTGCCGTACTGGTACCGGTAACGTCCCTGCTTCTCCGGTCGCCCATTACGGCGGTAGGTCCGGTCGTTGACCTGATCCGGGCGGATCTGGGGTCCAGCAGCGCCGTGCTGAGCCTTCTGACCACCTTTGCGCTGATCATGTTCGCACTGGTCTCACCTCTGGCGGGAAGGATCGGCAGAATGCTGGGTACGGGGAGGACGATCATTGTCAGCCTTCTGACGGTGATGGCAGGGATCCTGATCCGGTCCTATTTCGGACTCGCGGGGATCCTTCTGGGCACCGTTCTTCTGGGAGCGGGCATCGCGGTGGTGAACGTTCTGATCCCGGTGCTGATCAAGAAGGAGTTTTCGGAGAAGGCCGGTCTGATGACCGGACTGTTTACCATGGGGATGGCCTTCTTTTCCGGCCTGTCCGCGGCGGTCAGCCGGCCTCTGGCGGACGCGGGACTGGGATGGCGGCACTCACTGGCGGTTTGGAGCATTCTGGCGCTGGTCTGCGCTGTTTTGTGGATCCCGTACCGGAAACTCCGGACAGGACTGAAAACGGACTCTCTGAAAAGCTGGGGGAAAATGCTCCGTTCCTCCGCCGCATGGCGCGTCACCGTCCTGATGGCGGCCCAGTCTTTTCTGTTCTACTGCTTTGTGGCCTGGCTGCCCTCCATCCTGGTGGAGCGCAGCGTGGACCCGGTGACCGCGGGCTATTATACTTTCGGCTACCAGCTCATGGGCATCCCGGCTTCTTTTTTGATCCCGTCCCTCGCGGGAAAACTGAAGGATCAGAAAAAGCTGATCCTGCTGCTCGGACTCGTCTATTCGGGGGCGTTTGCCACGGTCCTCTTCGGACAGTCCCCGGCGGTGCTGCTTATCGGAACGCTCCTGTGCGGCTTCTGCACCAACTCCTGCTTCAGCCTTTGCATGGTGCTTATCCCGCTTAGGACATCGTCCCCGGACGAGGCGGCGAAACTGTCCGGCATGGTGCAGTCCATCGGTTATGGCGTGGCGGCAGCAGGTCCGCTGATCATGGGGATCCTGTACGACGCGGTGGGTTCCTTCCGGATCCCTCTGCTGATACTGGCGGCTGTCGCCCTGACCATTACAGGCCTCTCCGGATGGATCGGCGAGGCAAAAATGCTGGAGGCCGAATAATCCCGCATTATAAGACAACAATCCCACGATGTGAGACAATTTGTATAGACGGAGCGGACTCTGTCTGATAAGATGACATTGTTCGAACGAAGATCATAATGACGGAAAGGAACCATATTATGTTACTGATTCAGAATGTACGGATCCTGGGAAGAACCGGGGTGGAAGATATACTGATTGGGGATGACGGGAAATACGAGAAGATCTGCGCAAAGATCGATCCTAAAACCGTTCCCGGCGCGGAGATCATCGACGCCAAGGAAATGATGGCGGCTCCGACCTTCGTCAACACGCATATGCATTACGACAAGGCTTACACCTCCCTGGCGGGCAGGGAAGACAGTACCGAGACGTTGGAGGATTCCATCCACATCATGCACGACCGCATCCGGGCGTACACGGTGGAAGATGTCAAGCAGAGGGCGGTCCGGGCAATCCGTGAATGCGTTATGTACGGAACCACGAAACTCCGCACCAACGTGGATATCAGCAATCTGGATCCGAAGCTCATCGCGCTGCAGGGCGTTCTCGCTGCGAAGGAGGAGACGAAGGACATCTGCGACCTGCAGGTCATTGCGTTCCCCCAGGAGGGCATTTTCTGCAACAAGGGCACGGACAAGCTGATGTACGAGGCCATGGACATGGGCTGCGACATCGCGGGCGGCATGCCGGCGGCGGAGTGGCTGGACGACCATAAGCTCCGTCACGTGGACTTCGTATTCGAGATGGCGGAGAAATACGGAACTCTCATCGATATGCACGTGGATCAGTCCAAGGATATGTTTGACCGTTCTCTGGAATACACAGCCTGGCTGACCAAGGAAAAAGGATGGGGCGGACGCGTTACCGGCGGTCACTGCACCTCCATTACCTACCAGAACCAGTCCCATGCCATCAAGGTCATGAAGCTGATCAAGGAAGCGGACATGAACATCTGCACCAACACTCAGGTCCTGGCCATCATGGGCATTGATCCGGAACCCCGCACACGCGGCGTGACAAGGATCCGCGAGATGGTGGATATGGGCATCAACGTGGTCACCGCACAGGATACCATCTGCGACGGATTCCATCTCTACGGAACCGGCGATCCGCTGGATTACGGCCTGATCGGCGCTTACACAAGCCAGTACAACACACCGGAGACCGCAAGGATCATGTTTGACATGCTGACCACCAGGTCCGCCAGAGTCTTTGATCCGGACGCGAAGTACGGGATCGAGGTCGGAAACGACGCGGATCTGAACCTGATCGACGCGGACAATGTGCAGGAAGCCCTGCGTACACGTGCATCTAGACCGTACGTCATCCGCCACGGCAAGGTGATCGCTTCCTTCGAGCGCATCGCGAAACTTCTGTAATTTACAGTCTTCCTGAATAGATAGAGCAAGATCGAACATGTTTTCCGGAAAAGACCCGTCGCAGCGACGGGTCTTTTCCATTGGAAGGAAAAGGATATTTCGTTTGTGAAATCAGCGGTTCCATGTTGCCATTGCGATTACAATATTTTATGATATAAATGATTAAATAGGCGGATTGTAGGCATGACGGCAAGGACGAGCTTTCAGCGTCTGCCACTGAGCACTTTCCGGTCGATTCCAAAGGAAAGTAATACCGCAGGAGCGGATGAATTTTGATCAATATTTCAGAGAGGATTTGGATTACCAAGGATGAGCAAAGGTACGCAGATACCCGAACAGACAATTCAGATGCACACCCAGTTCCGTGCGGAGATCCTGGAGCTGCTTGTCAGCAATTCGGATGAGCCGCATGTCCTTCTTACAAAGATGGCTGAAAAACTCCGCGCACTGACGAACGCGGATCAGATCATCTACCGGGGCGCCGGGACGGAGAGGATCATCGTCAATTCCACCGAAATGGAAAAGATTGGACAGATCCCGGCCGAGTACTGCGCCAACTGTCCGCATTCGGATATCCATAATCCTGTATACAGGGACGGTTTCACCATCATGAACGACTGCGGAAAGGGCGCTCACGGGGTTCCCGTGTACGAGAAGTGTCCGGTAAAATCCGCATATACAAGACTTGTCTATCATGAAGGAGAGCCGTACGGGTACATGGCGATCCATTATATCAAGGACTACCACGAGTTCAGCAGGGTCGAGTGTGAAAGTTTTGACCGTCTCGCGGAGGTCTTTCAGAGCGTTTACGACGAGTATCTCACCAAAGCCAAGGCGGAAAAGGCCGCCGCAAAGCAGCTGGAGAATGATGCCATTATTTCAGCCATGGCAAATGACTATGATTTCATCAGCTGCATCAACGATCAGACCCATGAGCTTGTGATCTACCGCGCTTCCGAGAAATACCGCAGCGTGGAGGCGACTCTTGATCCGGCGCTGACCGGGAACAGGAAATTCGACGCGCTTCTGAGTGCCATCATCTGCCCGGAAGACCGGGATCTGCTGTACAGGAATATGTCCACGGACATCGTCCAGAAGGCCATTGCCGAACGCGGAGCGTATGAATTCGTGCTGCGGACCCTGTGGGACGGCACAGAGGAGTACTACCGATTCAAATTCGCCAACGTTCCGGATAAGCCGGAGCTGATCATCGCGGGTCTGCTGAATGTGGACACCCAGGTCCGCCGTGAGGCCGAACTGGAAGAGCTCGCAAGGAAGAAGGAACTGGCGGAGACCACCGAACAGCTGAAGCACTCCCAGTTCCGGGCGGACGTTCTGTCATATTTCGCGGATCATGAGGGCGACCCCATTGAGTTTCTGAGGACTTTCGCGGACCGGCTGCGGGTCATGCTGGGCTGCGACCAGGTCATCTACAGGGATCTGGAAGAGGTCAGGGTCATGGTCAATTCCCCCGAGATCGAAAAGACCTGGGCGGTCCCCATTGAGTACTGCCAGCAGTGCGAGCTTTTGGACCCGTTCCACCATATGTACAGAAACGGCGTCACGGAAATGGAGGACTGCGCCAAGGGCTTCGAGGGGATCCCGACATATCACAAATGCCCGATCAAATCCTCCCTGACAAGGATCCTGTACGTGAACGGCGAAGTCGGAGGATATATCGCCATCCATTACGTGGTGAACTACCATAAATTCACTCAGATGGAACGGGATACGCTGCAGAGTTTTACGAAGGTGTTCTCCCTTTCCCTCTCGAGACACGAGGCCAGAAGCAAGAACGCGGAGCTGGAGCACGAGCTCGAACTCAGGGAGCAGATCAACCAGTACAACAAGATCGTGAACGCGCTTGCCGCGGAATACTCTTCCGTCTACGTCGTCAAGCTTTCCGACGCCAGTCTCTATGTCGCGAAGATGAGCGGACGGATCACCGGCATGTTCGGGGATACCTTCCGGAGGTCCGACTATACCAAAGCGTACAACACTTATGTGGATTCCGCCGTCTGCGAGGATGAAAAGGAAGAGATGCGCAGGGTGTTTTCCGTGAAATATATCCGGGAGCACCTGAAGGGCGTGACCTCCTTTGTCAAGTACTATATCAACAACAACGGCGAGTATACCGAGATGAAGGTCGTCAGAACAGACGACGCGGACGAGGTGGTCATGGGCTTCGGCGTGAAGGACGCCGAGATCCGGAAACAGCTGGCCATGACGGAGGAGATGAAGCGCAACAACTCCCTTGTCAGCATTCTGTCCGATGACTACATCAGTATTTTTGCCCTGAATCTGGATACGGGAGAGAGCAGGACCGTTTCCACTCCCAAAAAACGGGCTGTTGTGCAGAAACTGATCAGGGAGGGGTCGCTCCGTGACGCGCTGGAGAAATACGCGGAAACGATCGTCCATCCGGATGACAGGCCGCAATTCCGGAAGCTCCTGGATTACGGATACATCCGGAAAAAACTTTCCCATTCCAACCGTTACCGGCTCACCTACCGCGCTCTCGTCGACGGGGAATACAGATATCAGGACTATATCGTGGGCAAGGAAGGAAATCCGGACAGCCCCGTTTCCATGGTCGCCGTCGGATTCCAGGATGTGGACGAACGCGTGCGGACGGAGAAGGATTACCAGAAGAAACTGGAGCAGTCCCTCGCCGTATCGGATTACTTTATCAGTTCCTACGTATCCGCCTATTATGTGGATCTGAATGACGGATCCTGTGCGATTCTCCGGAGGACCAAGGATCTGGAACGGGATTATCCGATCCGCAATGATTATCTGATATCGATCAATGAGTATATTTCGAAGGAAGTCATCCCGGATGACCGGGAGATGATGTATGAGCAGGTCAAGCCGGAAACCATCCGGGCGCGGCTCAGAAAAGAGGGGGCGTATTCCGTCGTTATGCGGGACATCTCCGGCGGAGTGGAGAAGGTCTACAGAATGCAGGTCATCCGCGGCGCGGATGACGACCATGCCGCCTTTGGATTTCTGGACATCACGGCAGTGGTCGAACAGGAGAAGAAACAGGCCGAGGCGAGCGTCATGGCGGAGCAGTCGAGAAAGATCGTCGACGGATTCATCAGAGAGTTCACCACCGCCTACAGGATCAATATCAAGACCGGCGAATATGTGCCTCTGCGCGTGCTGGGCGATGTCCGCGAGACGCTCTGGGTCTCCGACAATATGGAGAAGAATTTCGAGAACTTCGTCAGGCGCTATGTCTACGTATCCGACCGAGAGATGATGGAACGGGAGTTCAACTTCGAAACCATTGCCGAAAGACTCAAAAAGGAGCCCATGTATTCCGTGGAGTTCCGTTCCGCCGTCAGAGCCGCGCGGACCAAAAGCGGCGGATGGGAAGTGGACAGGGAGAAGCACGATATCCGTTCGGCGGACAGCAGTATGGTCCTGTGGCACAGGGCAACGTTCTCCAGGATCGACGAGAACGAGGTCCTGATGGGCGTCGTGGAAGACGACAGGAATATCCTTCTCAAACAGGTCCGGGATATCCTGATCGGGGATTTCGACGCGATCTACGCCATCAACATTTTCGCGGACAAGATGAAGGTCATCAAGGCCAGCGGCATGCTGGAAGGCGCGCCCCAGTTCCTGCCCTACAGGAAGACCATGGAACGTTTCTGCGCGGGTCTGGACGACAGCGCGAAGGAATTCTTTAAAAAGTTCGAGACGGAAGAGGGATACCGGGAGCTCCTGGGGACCGGTGGGAAGAAGGAATTCATCTACCGCTCGCCCTATTACAAGGGCGGGGATGTCTGGCTGAAGGCATCCGTACACGCCATTGCCGGCCGCGACGGAAAACTGGAGACGGCGGTGCTGGGTATCAGCTACGCCGATGAGCAGCAGAAGGAGATCATCCAGATGAACGCCATGCTGGCGGACCAGCAGAAACAGCTGGAGGACGCTCTTGCCATGGCCCAGTCCGCCAACCGGGCAAAGACCACATTCCTCAACAACATGTCCCACGATATCCGTACCCCTATGAACGCCATCATCGGGTATACGGGTCTGGCGGCATCGCATATCGACAACAAGGAGGTCCTGCAGGACTACCTGGGGAAGATCGGGCAGTCTTCGGACCACCTGCTTTCCCTGATCAACGACGTGCTGGATATGAGCCGCATTGAGTCGGGCAAGATGAACATCGACGAGAAACCGGAGAATCTTTCGGAGATCATGCACACCATCCGGAACATCGTCCAGTCCGACGTCAAGTCCAAGGAACTCGACTTCTTCATGGATACGGCGGACGTGATGGATGAGAACATCATCTGCGACAAGCTGCGGCTGAACCAGGTGCTGATCAACGTTCTTTCCAACGCCGTCAAGTATACCCAGCCCGGCGGGACCGTTTCCCTGCGGATCATTCAGAAATCCGTTTCCGAAAACGGATACGGGAATTACGAGTTCCGGGTGAAGGACAACGGCATGGGCATGAGCGAGGAGTTCCTCAAAACGATCTTCGATCCGTTCACCCGCGTGAAATCCTCCACGGTCAGCGGTATCCAGGGCACCGGCCTGGGCATGGCCATTACCAAGAACATCGTGGACATGATGGGCGGTACCATTGAGGTGAAGTCCGCCGAGGGCGAGGGCACGGAAGTCATCATCGATTTCCGGTTCAAACTGGGCGAGCATCAGGACAGGACGGAGAGGATCGTGGAACTGGAAGGGCTCCGGGGTCTTGTGGTGGACGACGACATGAACGCCTGCATGAGCGTTTCCAAGATGCTCCGGGACTGCGGAATGCGCAGCGAATGGTGCGCCTCCGGCAAGGAGGCTGTGGTCAGGACCCAGGAAGCCGTGAAGCTCGGGGATCTTTTCAAGGTGTATATCATTGACTGGCTCATGCCGGATATGAACGGCATCGAGACCACCAGAAGGATCCGCCGGGTGGTGGGAGAGGACACGCCCATCATCATTCTGACCGCCTATGACTGGTCGGACATCGAGGAGGAGGCCAGGGAAGCCGGAGTCACGGCATTCATCTCCAAACCGCTCTTCCCGTCGGATCTCCACAGCATACTCGAAAAATGTATCGGAAAGGAAATCGAGACCGGACCGGAGAAAGAGAAAGAGTACGACTTTACCGGCAGGAAGGTCCTTCTTGTGGAGGACAATGAGATGAACCGGGAGATCGCCCAGGAGATCCTGGAGGAGGCCGGCTTCGTTGTGGATACCGCGGAGGACGGAGACATCGCCGTGGAGAAGACGAGACAGTCCATTGCGAGGAAAAACGGCAAAGGCGTGGATTACGACGTGATCCTTATGGACGTCCAGATGCCGAGGATGAACGGATACGAGGCGACCAGAGAGATCCGGGCGCTTCCGCCGGAGGATGTGCATGTCCCGATCATCGCCATGACCGCCAACGCGTTCGAGGAGGACCGCAGGGCGGCTCTCGACGCGGGCATGGACGAGCATATCGCCAAACCCATCGACATCCAGAAGCTGAAGGAGACGTTGTCCAGATTCATATGATCCCTGTCCGCGGAGACAGTTGTTTTGGATAAAGAACTGCAGTCAGACAAAGGAGGGCCCAAAATGGGAAGCTGTGAACGGAGCGCGGCTGCCGGCGATGCCGGCCTTGCCGTAAAGTGTATCAACGGGACCTATATCGGCGTTAAGGAAGGAGATGTCATCTCGCATCGCGGGATCCCCTACGTCGGAGAGCAGCCCGCGGGCGAACTGAGATGGAAACCTCCCGTCCCGTTTGAGGAGGACGGAGGAACCTATCCGGCGGTGGAATACGGCTATGTGCCCTGCCAGGTGACGTCGAAGGACCCGACCACGGCCAAGGGCCCCCAGTCGGAGGGATGTCTGTATCTGAACGTATTCCGGAACATTTCGGACGGAAACACGTCCAAACCCGTTATGGTCTTTATCCACGGCGGCTCTTTCGAGTGCGGCGCGACAAGTCAGAGCGTGTACGAGGGGAAGTATCTCGTCCGGGACAATCCGGATGTGGTCCTTGTCACGGTGGAGTACCGGGTCGGTCTTTTCGGATTCTTCCATCTTTCCCATCTTCCGGACGGGGAGGAGTATAAGGAAGCGGGGAATCTCGGGATCCTGGACCAGGTCATGGCCCTGAGATGGATCCATGAAAACATACGGGCCTTTGGCGGAGATCCGGACAATGTCACGATCTTCGGCGAGTCCGCCGGCGGCTGCAGCGTAACGGTCCTGGCGATGATCCCGCAGGCAAGGCAGTATTTCAAACGGGTGATCGCCCAGAGCGGAACCCCGGCTTTTACCAGAGACGTGGAGGAAGCAAGAGCGGTGGCGGACCGGGTGCTGGAAAAAACCGGCTGCAGGACCGTTGCGGAACTCAAAAAGCTTTCCGCAAAGCAGCTGCTTGACGCCACGGATCCCTTCAATACCTGGGCGGAAAGGGACGGGACGCTGATCCCTTTGGACCCGTACGCGGATTATGAAAACGGGTCGACCCGGGATCTGGAGTTCATGGTGGGCTTCGACAAGGATGAGAGCAGGCAGTTCGTCTGCACCATGGGCGTTCGGACGTTCGAGGAGTTCATGGGGGGCAGATATGACGAAAGGCAGGCAGCATTCCCAAAGGAAGACAGGGAGGCCTCCGAAAAGATCCTGGAAGAGTACAGGGAAAAATACGGTCATGACCATGACTTCGAACAGTTCTACAATCAGATGGATTTCATCAACCCTGCCGTCAGGCTTGCGGACGCGCATGTGGCCGGCGGAGGCAGGGCATATATGTATTACTGGACGCAGGAGTGCGTTCCGGAGGAGGAACTGGTCCGGAGGGGCATGGAGCCCGGCTCTTTGATTTCTTTCGGCGACGGCGGCATCCCGCTTCTGGCATGTCACGGTGTGGAACTCTGCACGGTGTTCAATAACAGGGAACAGATGAACGCTGCTCAGGTCTTTGAAGAAAGCTTCTCAAGACAGGTCCAGAGGATGTGGATCAACTTCGCCAAGTGCGGCGATCCCAGTGTTCCGCCCTCCGAATCCCCCACAGGTAAGGCGGTGGCGTGGGACGCGTACACGCCGGCGGATCCCAATGTGATGGTCCTGGATGAAAAGGGCACGGCGGAGAGCGCGGACGTTCTGGACCGCGTCCTTGACAGACAGATCTATCCCTTTATGAAATATTATGTGAAATGACCGTTCCCGGAACGGATGGTTTATATTTACCCGCGGCGCTTTACACAGGAGGAGATCATGGCAAAGACGGAAAAAACGGCGGTCCCGCAGCAGGCGGACGCCGGAGAAAACGTGAATCTGGGAGGCATCCCGGTTTCGGCGGATGTCCGCAAGAACGCGAACATCGGACTTTGGGCGTTTGAACTGGACGAGGGCGCGGAGCCCAGGATGTACGTGGACGACGTCATGCTGGGACTGATCGGTCTTACCGAACAGACTACGCCGGAAAAGACCTACCATGCCTGGTACGACCATGTGGATCCCGAACATTACGATGAAGTGACGGAGTCTGTCGAGCAGATGACGGCCGGGGTCTACGCGGAGGTCCAGTACCCCTGGCACCATCCGGATGGAAGGATCATGATCGTCCGCTGCGGAGGAGTCCGCAATCCCGCCTATACGCGGGGCGTCCGGATCGAAGGGACCCATGTGGACATCACATCCGTCGTCCATTTCGAGCGGGAGCGGAGGCTGCTCCGGGAGCAGATGGCCCGGGTCATGGAACTTTCCGAAAACTTCCAGGCCATCTACGACGTGGATCTGGAGACGGGGGATTTTCTCCTCTTTTCCTATGACAACGGGTATTCCGATTCCGTGCTGACCCGGATGGAGAACAGCGGCAATTTCTACGCGGACACCCTGAAGGATGTGGAACAGGTCGTCTATCCCGAGGACAGGAATCTGATCAGGAGTATTTTCAGCAGCAGGGAAACCATCCGGAAGATCCTTAAGGAGCGGGAAAGGTTTACGCTGGATTACAGACTGGTCCTGGGCGGGAAACCCGTGTGGTACCGTGTCAGGATCGTCAAAAAACCCGGAACGGACGGCCGGTTCCTGGTGGGCGTCTTCAACGTGGATGACAGAGTCCGGAAAGAGAAGGAAAGAAAGCGGGAACTGGAAAACGCTCTCGCCGCCGTAAAGGCGGAAGCCAGGACCACCAAAACGCTGTACGACGCCATTTCCGCGGGATATGACGTTATGTACCGGTTCGATACGGAACAGGGCAGGACCGAATTCATCAAGGGCGACGAGGACGCCAGGAAGTTTTTGATGATCTTCAACGCCACCACGGACGTGACCCTGTTTGAGAATTTCGACAAATACTACATCAACGCCGTCATCCATGAGGACGACCGGGAAAAAGTCCGCGGGGTGATGAACCTTGAGAACATCTATGAGCAGCTGAAAACGTCCAGCGAAGTGAAGGTCTCCTACCGCGTCAGGCGCAATCTTACGGACTATGTCTACACGGAGATGTCCGTGATCAAGGCGGGAGAGCATCAGGGAAAGATCACCGCGGTCATCCTGGCGTTCAGGATCGTCGACGCGGAGGTCAGAAAACGGCTGGCGGATGAAAACACCCTCAAAGAGGCCCTCGTCATGGCCCAGTCCGCCAACCGGGCAAAGACCGCCTTCCTCACCAACATGTCCCACGACATCCGGACCCCCATGAACGCCATTACGGGATATACGGCTTTGGCGAAAAAACATGTGCAGGACCCGGAATACGTTTCCGATTATCTCCATAAGATAGAAATATCCAGTCAGCAGCTGCTTTCCCTTGTCAACCAGGTCCTGGAGATGTCCCGGATCGAGTCGGGAAAGGTCGTTCTTTCGGAAGAGCCCGCCGACGTCATAGGCAAGGCATACGACATGAGAACGCTGTCCGGAACGGATATCGAGAACAAGAACCTGACCTACAACGTGAACATCAAAAACGTGCCGCACAGACACGTTCTGGCGGACGGGTCCCGGATGAACCAGGTCATGCTGAACATCATCGGCAACGCCATCAAATACACCCCGGAAGGCGGACGCATCGACTATACGGTGGAGGAATTGCCGTCAGACCGGGACGGATACGGTCTGTACGCTTTCACGGTGGCGGATACGGGCATCGGCATGAGCGAGGAGTTCCAGAAGCATCTGTTCGAGGAATTCGCCCGTGAGAACAGCTCCACCGTGAGCCACATCCAGGGAACCGGCCTGGGCATGCCCATCGTGAAACGTCTGGTGGACCTTATGGGCGGAGAGATCACCGTGAAATCCAAGCTCGGGGAGGGGACCACGATCACGGTCACCGTTCCCATGAAACTGGACGAGGGCGCGGAGACCCGGTACGACGACAGGACGGACTATTTCTCGGTGCAGTTCAAGGGGAAACGGATCCTTCTTGTGGAGGCCAACGAGATGAACCGGGAGATCGCCAGGGATATCCTGGAGGACGCGGGATTTGTGGTCGATACGGCCGTGGACGGGGATATCGCCGTGGATATGGTCAAAAAATCGGTGGAAAGGATGAACGGGGAGGACACCGACTACGATGCCGTCCTGATGGACATCCAGATGCCCAGAATGAACGGGTATGACGCCACCAGACTGATCCGGAAGACGCCGCCCATGAGCAAACACCTTCCGATCATCGCCGTTTCCGCCAACGCCTTTGAGGAGGACCGGCAGAAATCCCTGGAGGCCGGCATGGACGATCATGTGGCAAAGCCCATCGACATCGGGGAACTGAAAAGAGTTCTTGCCAGGTATATCTGAAGATACCGCCGGAACCGGAGAAGGAGAATACACATGGAAACAGGAACGAGAGCGGATCTGATCGGGATTTTTGAAAATACAATGGAGCGTTGCGGCTCCGATGAGACCCTGAAAAAAGCGGTCGCCTCCTCCGTAGAGCGCCAGACCGTGACATTTGAGAAGGATCCGGTACCGGAACCCGCTCCCCGCTTCACGACGCCGGCAAACTGTGTTGTTTCCACGCGCCGTTCCTTTGAGGCCGCCGGACCGTATTCGCGGGAAGGCAGGAAGACCTGCGTTCTGAATTTCGCTTCCTTTGTCACGCCCGGAGGCGGTGTCACAAGAGGCGCCGGTGCCCAGGAAGAGAGCCTCTGCAGAAACAGCACGCTTTATCCCGCTTTGACGGCGGATACGGCGGCTCCGTTCTACGATGCCCACAACGCGGCCATTGCCGCGGGCGTCTCGACAAGAAAGAACACCCATGACTGTATCTACACCCCGGATATCAGGGTGATATGCGACGACAGTTTCTTTGCCGCTCCGCTGCCGGAGAAGGAATGGTACACGGTCGACGTTATTACATGCGCCGCGCCGGATCAGCGGTATGACGGAGAAAGAACATACTGTCCGTCGGACCGGGAACTTTACGATGTCTTCTATGAGCGCTTCTGCCGGATCTATGACATCGCCGCGCTCCATCAGGCCGATGCCGTGATCACGGGCGCCTTCGGCTGCGGCGCGTTCGGAAACCCGCCGGAAGTGGTTGCCCGCGCCGCCAAAGCGGCCACGGCGAAGTATCTGTATCATTTTTCCGATATCGAGTTCGCGATCGCGGGCAGATACGGCGCCGGACCCAACTACTTTGCTTTCCGGGATATCCTCGGGATCCCAGAAGCCGGGCCCGTAACGGAATGAGGGAGCAATCACCGTGAATGAGTTCAATGAATATGTCCGGGAGGTTTTTTCCGCGGCAGGTGATATCACCATCAGATCCATGATGGGGGGATATCTTGTATATCTCAACGGCAAACTGATCGGGGACATCTGCGATGACGAGCTGTTTCTGAAGAGAACACCGACATCGGACAGGCTGCTTGCGGATTCCGAACTGCGTTATCCGTACGAAGGATCCAGGACACTGATGCATGTATTTGACAGATTTGAAGATCCGGAACTTGTTCTGGAACTCCTGGACGGCATGTATACAGAGCTTCCGGAAAAGAAACCCGCGAAAGCCGGAAGAAAAAGATAGATCCCGGTTTGTTATTCCAAAGGGCGGTATATTTATACCGCAACTGTATTTTGTTTTTGGAATGCGGCGAATGTCAGCAGATATTTTTGCATATTTGGAGGCGGAAAAATGGCGGACAAAAATGTGACCGGGAATCCGGCGGAGTACATGAGAAGCATAGAGGGCGTGAACAAAAAAATCACGGGCAGCTATGATGAATCCAGGGCAGTGACATGTCCGAACGGCACATATGTGGGCGATGAAAACGAAGGGATCCTGTGTTTCAAGGGAATCCCCTATGCCGTTCAGCCCGTCGGCAGCAGAAGATGGAAAAACTCGGAGCCGCTTCCGGAGTCTGATGACGTGTTTGAAGCCAAATATTTCGGAAAGACATCCGTACAGCCCGTGACGCACCATGAAAGATCGAGCCTGTATCTTATGGGCGAGGACTGCCTCAACCTGAATATCTGGACGGACAAGGCATCCATCGGTGACAAAAAACCCGTCATGATGTTCATCCACGGCGGCGCGTATGTGTTCGGCGGCGCGCAGGATCCCACATATGACGGGCAGAATCTGATCAAAACCCACAGGGACGTCGTGCTGGTCACCATTTCCTACAGGGTCGGGATCCTCGGATTCGCCGATTTTGAGGACATCGAGGGCGGCGAAGATTACAAGGACTGCAATTTCGGACTTTCCGACCAGATAAACGCCCTGAAATGGATACAGAAGAATATTTCCGCGTTCGGCGGCGATCCCGATAACGTGACGATATTCGGCGAGTCCGCGGGAGGCGGCTCCGTCAGCAGTCTCTGCATCGTACCCGCGGCGAAGGGGCTGTTCCGGCGCGTCATTGCCCAAAGCGGGGCCGTCGGGCTCTCCTTTTCCAGGGAATACATGCGGAAAAACACAAAAGAGTATTTTGAGCGTTACGGCTGCAAAACCATGGCGGAAGCGCTCGCCTGGAACTGGGAGGACACGATAACGGACTTCCAGGTCGCTCCCGTGAGAGACACAAAAGAGATCCCCTATGCCACGCTGGAGGAATCGTTCGAGGCGTTTAAGACCGGTTTTGCCAAAGACGTCGACGTTATGACGGGAACCAATGAAGACGAGTCCAGATATTTTGTATTTACATCGGGAGATGTCGGGCTTTACAAAGACGCGCAGGACGCGAATCTGGAGAAGCGTCTCAGTTTTGTTCCGGAGAACCTGCGCCGGACGCTGAGGGATATCGTCACGGACGGGAACGGGAATACCACCCTTGAGGGTCTGCTGACACTGGAGGATGACATTGTCTTCCACGGGCCGTCTTTCATGCAGGCCGAAAAACACGCGGAAAGCAATGGCAGCGGGAAGACATACGTATACGGATTCACGACCGAAAGCCATGTGGATCCGGCGGAATACGGCGGTTTTTCCCTGGGCGCCTGCCATGGGATAGAGCTGACCTATGTCTTCGGATCCATAAATGACCCGCTGATCGGAGGTCCTGACCAGAGCCGGGAATTCTCCCGCCGGATACAGGACATCTGGGTGAATTTCGCCAAAACGGGCAATCCGAGCATAGACGGGTTCGACTGGCCGCAGTTCAATAAGGAGAACTGGAACGTTGCCATCCTGGATGACGGCAAAAAGGGCGGCATCCGGCTGGATCATGAATTCAAAAAGGAAGAGTATCTGCGCTTCCGGCCGTTCTGCACATTCAATCTGATCGAAGCGGGACTGTAAGGCCGGACTGCCCGGAAATGAGGAGGATGCCGCCGGGGACGCGTCCCGGCGTTCCGGGCAGACGCACCCGTTTTTCTTCAACGGTGCCGTATACGGTCCGCTGAACAAAGACTTCAGCCGAAATCTTTACTTTTGAGCCGGCATTCGCGAAATATCTTTACTTTTTATAGGCAATGCTGTACAATAAAGTAAAGATTGGAGGACGGCAAATGATCGATTATTCCAAACTCAATCACCGGTTGAAGGCGCTTGGGCTTCATAAATCGGAACTGGGAAAACAGCTGGGGATCTCATCCAGAACGATCGCCAAGATCGCAAGAGGGGAGAAACTGTCCAGGATCGTCATTCGGAAAATATCCGACTATCTGGAATGCGAGCCGGATGATCTGTTTGAGGAGAAATCCGACAACCCGCTCCTTCAGGTCCTCCGGGAAGAAAAAGCGGCCGGGATCTCAGGGGGCATTTACCATGAACTGCAGGTCCGGATGACGTACAACTCCAATCACATGGAAGGCAGCAAACTGACCGAAGAGCAGACACGGCTGATCTTCGAGACCAATACGATCGACACGGGCGACGGGGTCCCTGTGGACGATATCCTGGAAACGGTCCATCATTTCAGAGCCATGGATTACTGTATCGATTCTGCGGAATGTCCGCTGTCGGAAGATTTCATCAGGCAGCTGCATTACATTTTGAAACATGACACAAAGGACGCCGATCTGTCCTGGTTTGCCGTCGGCGGGTATAAAAAAAGACCCAATATGGTGGGAGGAAAGGAAACGGTCCCGCCGGAAGAAGTGGAAAACGCGGTCAGAAAGCTTCTGGACGGTTATTTGAAAAAGCGGGATGTTACGGTCGAAGATATCATTTCCTTCCATGCCGAGTTTGAGAGGATCCATCCCTTCCAGGACGGGAACGGAAGAGTCGGAAGGCTGATCGCTTTCAAGGAGTGCTTAAAACACCGGATCGTTCCCTTTATCATTGAGGACAGCAAAAAAGGGTATTATTACCGGGGCCTGTCCAACTGGAACACGGATAAAATGTACCTGATCGATACGTGCCTGGACGGCCAGGACACGGTGAACGCGCTGCTGCGCGGATTCGGCCTGGATGCCGGTGGAGGATCACGCCCGTGAAAAAAGTCATTCGCTGCATTCTTTTTATTCTGCTTGCCGCGGTCGTTCTGGCATCCGTATATATCTTCCTTTTCCCCATGGACGGGGAAGTGAAGGCGTTTCACGCGCCGGTGACGGAGGGATACACGGGTGATTTCCGGGAGAACAGCAGGCTTTCCTCCCTCGGCAGGATCGACATCGGGGGCTATACCCGTCCGGAGACCGTTCTGTACCGCGACGGGTACCTGTATTCCTCCTGCCACGGGCAGCTGATCCGCACCGCGGAAGACGGTTCGGGGACGGAACTGCTCTTTGACTCGGAAAACGGCGAGACCATCGGGTTCGATTTTGATCCGGACGGAAACATCATTTTCTGTGACGTGCGGTACGCGGGGACCGCTCCGGGCATCTACAAGGCGGATCTTTCAGGGGAAGAGGTCACGGTATCCCCTGTCTGCACCGAGGTGGAAGGAGAAAAACTGTGCTGCCCGGATGCCGTCACGGTGGCCGGGGACGGCATCATCTACTTCAGCGAAGCGACGGAGTTCAGCCCCGTAAAATACGGTAACGCCAACCTGGCCTTCCAGTATGAGGGTTATTATCATTCGTCCAACGGCAAGGTATGCGCCTATGACCCGACCACGGGAGAGGCCTGGGTCGTGGCGGAGGGATTCAGCGGCGCCAACGGGATAACCACCAGCTGGGACGGACAGTATCTGTATCTTTGCGAGACCATGGAATACTGTATCTGGCGCATTCCGGTCACGGCAAGACACGCGGTCAAGGGAAACGGGGCGGAACTGTTCCTCAGCAACCTTCCCGGATATGTGGACAATCTGAACATAGGGCAGAACGGTCTGTACTGGGTGGGACTGGTCTCGCCCCGCATCCCGTCCTGGGACAAGATGCTGGGAAGTGTACTCCTCCGGAAGATCTATCTGCGGTTTACCGAGATCCCGGACCCGGGCAGCCGTGAAAACATGCCCGCGACGGGAACGGCGGCCGTGTTTGCCTTTGTCGATTCCGGGGCGGTCCGCGAATTCCTGATGGCGGAGAACAGCGCGTATCACAGCGTCACAGGCGCTTTGGAAACGGAGAACAGACTATACCTGCACAGCAACAACTATTGCGGATATATCGGATATGTCGATGACTGGACCCCGTGAGACCGTGGGGCTGTCGGACAGGGGCAGGATCCGGATCCCGGAGGGAAGATACCCGGAAGATGCGGAGGACAGCAGGATGGATATACAATGGACCGACGGAGCGGAGATAACCGTCAGGACGGAAAACGGCGCGGTCGTACTGTCCGCGAACCGGGAAGGACTTCTGTCGCTGGCAGGCCAGTTTGCGGCTCTTGCGGCGGAGAAACCCGGGAGCCACATTCATTATGACGCGTACAATTCCCTGGAGGAGGGATCCGCGGAGATGACCGTCGAGCTCACGGAGTGAGGATCTGTCCGTTCCCCTGCCGGAAGAGATCGCGGAAAAGATGAGGGAATTTTTTGCCCGGATCGATAACGGCCGCAGCGGTCCTGAGGACGGGAACACCGTGATACTGAAGGTCAGTCCCGAAAGCGGCGTCCAGACCGCGGACGAAAAGAGACACGGAATCGAATTCTGAAGTCCGGTACAGGGACATGTTTTGGGTAATCCGGCAGAAATGCCTGGTTATATAAAAACAGCAAAGATAAAAACGCAACGTGTGCATATGCATGCCAGAGCCGGTAGGTAGCCCGGCCGTCCTGCGAAAGCAGGGTAAGTAACCTTCCCCTTCCGGGTTGTCCGTTCTTTGCTCATATCAGTGACAGGGAGGGATTGTCCATGGGCGAAGCGCTTTGCAAACTGACGGTGCTGTTCGAGGAGCCGTTTTGGACAGGGGTCTTCGAGAAATACGAGGACGGGACGCTGTCCGCCGCGAAGGTGGTTTTCGGTGCGGAACCGAAAGACCGGGAGGTACTCGAGCTGATCCTTGATAAGTACTTCGGTTTGGAGTTCAGCCCCGCTGTGGCAGCTGCTGTGAAGGAGACCGGAAGGAATCCAAAAAGGGTGCAGCGTGAGATCAGGAAGTCTCTGGAACATACAGGGATAGGGACGAAATCTCAGCAGGCGCTGAAACTGCAGCAGGAGCAGAACAAACAGGAACGCAAGGTGAAGAGCCGCGCAAGGAAAGCGGCTGAAGCGGAGCGGCTGTTTGAACTGAAACAGCAGAAAAAGAAGGAGAAGCACAGGGGAAGATGATCCCCTGTGCCCATCCGGGTATCCAAAGCGGCCGCGCAGGCGGATGCCGGCACAGGACTTCACGCTTCCCGGTGGAAGCGTTCTAAAACAAATGAACTTTTCCGAAAAATCGTATATAATTTATAAGAAGGGACTTTCCGGCAAACGGCCGGGCTGATCTTTCTCCGCCGGTCCAAAGAGCGGGCAAAATGCATTTTCACACAGCCTCCGGCGGACCCGCTTTCCGCGGTGACCGTCACGGGTACGGGTCTTTGGGACCGCGGCAGCTGTGTGAGCGCACAGAAATAATATATTATTTTGCAGATTTAACAGGAGGTTTGCCATGGCAAAGAAGAAATACTGGACCTATGAACGCTTTCCCGAGACATCTTTCGCGTGGAAGATCGAACCGAAGGATCACGGCAACTATACCGACCTCGGGAACTATGTCCTGGATCTCGGCGAGATCACCATGGATGACGTCATGATGGGGATCGCCGAAGTCAACCGCAGGCAGGACCTCTGGCCGGCCGGCGGCTGTACCGCCATTGTGAAACGGAACGCCAAGGGCGAAGTCATCGTCGGAAGAAACCAGGATATGGAGGTCTCCAACTATCCGGCGTACATTTCCCACTTCACCGGCGGGAAATACAGGGCGGTGGGCATCTTCTACGACAACAAGGGCAAGATCACATACGACCAGTACAAGGCGGGCGCGGATCTTCCCAGGACCGACAGGGCGGCTTTCGCCATGGTATCCACGGACGCTTTCAATGAGAAGGGACTGTACATCCAGACCAACATGCGTACATCCATCGGGGTGAAGAGCAGCGGGACCAACCCGGACGGGCTGCGGGTCGGCGAGATCAGCGTGGGCGCTCTGGTGGCCCAGAACGCCGCCACGGTGAAGGAAGCGGTGGAATATGCCCGCTCCCTGAACATCTACTCCATGGGCGATCCGAACAACCCCATGGCCTGGGGATTCGCGTTCCTGATCGGCGACGCGGAAGGGGATTACGGCATACTGGAGTTTGCCGACAACAATGTTTATTTCACACCGTACGCCAACGGACACGCCAACTACTTCGTCGCGCCGGAAATGGTGGCGAACGATCCTTTGGGCGCAGGTTACGGCAGACTGGCGTTCGCGCTCAGATACCTGCCTGACGCGGAGGATGAATACCAGATGCAGGCAGCCATCCATGAGGCGGACTGGGTCAAGGAGATCCGGGATCTGGAGTATTCCTACCGGGACGAAGACGGAAAGGTCCATTTCGTGGACAAGGACGGCAATCCGTCCATTGACTTCCGCACGGAACTGACGGGGAACTTCTCCGTCGGCTATCTCGGAGAGGTCGTTGATGAAAATGAGGAAGGGCCGGCCCAGCTCAAGGGATTCCTCTCCTATTACCAGGATTACACGGAGGAAATGGAAACGATCGAATTTCTGCGGAAGCTCTCGTACCATCTGAACTGCACCAAGGAGTATCTGCTGGACAGCAATAACTTCGAGACCGCGAAGGAGCAGTTCAAAAAGGTGTTCTCGCATCCGTACGAGGTATTCGAACGGTACATGGCGGGGGATGAGAAACCGCTGCGGGATATCGCGACCTACCTGACCACCGGACTGTGCGTCGGCGTGAACTGCGCGAAGAAGCATATGATCCTCCGGTTCTTTGAGAAGGACGAATACGGATTTGACTGTCAGTGGGACTGACCGCGGACAGGTGACATGGAGGGACCTTGGGTTTTATGAAACAAACGGAAAAGAACGGACGGAACAAAGGCTATACCATTATGGAGATCCTCCTCGTGGTGGGGATCATTGCGATCCTGGTCATCTTTACGGTCCCGTTCGTCAGGAGAAGACTGGAACTCAGCCGGGAGGCAACGGATCTTGCCGCTGCCAGGGCGGCGTATGCCGAGATCATGACCGTGGTCAAGACCAACAAGAAAACCACGGGCAACGGCATATTCTATGATAACGGGATCTACTCCGTGCTGGTGGATCTGTGCCAGAAAGTGGACGGCTGGCAGAGCAGCCTTCCGGTGGCCATCGCGGAGGCGACATCCGAAACAACGGTGGACGGAACGGACGCTTCCAACAACTGGATCGGAAAGCCGAGAGCGGGAGGGACCTGCAGGGTCGAGTACCGGACCGATGAAAACAGGGTGTATTTCTACTGGGAGGGAGAATCCTTTACCGGAGAGGAAGAATAAGAGCATCCGGCGGACGGAAAAGAAACGGTTTACGGCGGGAACGCGGTGAAAGAGGCCGCTTTCCCGTTTTTGTTTTTGTTGTATATTGTGCGGTCGACCGGAGATCAGATGATGCCGGTCACAAAGATCTCGATGCCGATGGCGATGAGGATGATCCCTCCGAGGATGGAGGATTTTCCTGCCAGCTTCGTGCCGAACTTTCTGCCGATGAACAGACCCAGGACACAGATGCAGAAGGTCACCGCCCCGATGATCAGGGACTCGATGAGGGCAGCGGGGAAGGGATAGGAGGAGATGGTGAACCCAACGGACAGGGCGTCAATGGATGTGGCGATGCCCTGGACCATGAGGGCGCCGAAACCAACGGCGCTTTTTTCAACTTCCTCCCCGTTTTTGCTGCGGATCCCCTCCAGAAGCATCTTTCCTCCGATGTACAGAAGAAGGATCAGGGCGATCCAGGGGATGAACTTCTGGAAGGATGTGAAGACGGTAGCCACCGTACGCACGCAGATCCATCCGGCAAGGGGCATCAGGATCTGAAAGCCGGCGAAGGTCCCCGCAATGGCACACACACGCCTGGCGGGCATATGGGGCTCGTTCAGCCCGTTGGCCAGGGACACGGAAAAGGCGTCCATGGCGAGCCCGACGCCGAACAGGATGCTGTTCAGGAAAAACATGAAGTCAAGTTTCAAAGCATACTCCCAAAGTTCCACAGAAATTGCCTATTATTATGCCATGCTTTCCGCTTTGTGGCAAGTCGCAGGGTTTGCCGGGCGGAATGCGGATGAATGCCGGTGAAGGAAAACTGCCGGCGGATATGGGAATGTATCCGCCGGTCTTTATTTGGACCGCGTTTCGTTTATACGGGCCCTGCTTTTCCAATGCGGACGGAACGGCCTCGGGCTCCCGCCAGATTGTCCCGGATCCTCCGGGTGGCACGGTCCATGCCGCTGCGGGAGAGACGTTCCGCCTTTGTGGTCTCTTTCACGGACAGGCCGTGCAGGAACCGCATTTCGAACCTGCGGACGTCCCTGGGCTTGAGTCCCTTTTCCAGGGCTTCCAGGGTCTCTTTGCAGCTTTCCCGGGTGATCAG
>R25__coassemble_268_pt1 | contig 32838 bp, 25 predicted proteins | sample R25__metabat2_low_PE_047 | metagenome-assembled genome bin R25
TCTTTGCAGATATCAAAGGACTCGACCCATTTGATGAACTGCCAGGAGAGTTCCGGATCCGCTGCGTTGTGCGGGATAGCCCAGCCCCAGGAACCGACGTTGGAGGAATGTCCGGGGGAATAGGTCAGTTTGAACTGTTCGGCTGTGACGGAATCCTGCATGTTGTTCAGGGCCGGGAGCTGCCAGTTGTAGTTGATCATGGAAGCTGCCGCACCGCTGGCAAGAGTCATCTGAGCATCGTCCAGGTTGAAGTTGACAGCGCCTGTCGGGGATGCTTTCTCGATGGCTTCCTTGTAGAGCTCAGCTGCCTTGACGGCCGCGTCGCTGTTCAGCATGGATTTGCCGTTTGCATCAAACCAGTCTCCGCCGAGGCCGAAGAACCAGTTCAGCCATTCCATCGCGATGGGGTCACCGCGGCCGCCCTGCTGGACGAGTCCCGCGAGGGTGTCTTTGCCGTAGAACTCAGAGATGAATTCCACTTCCTGGAGGTATGTCTCAACATCCACATCCACCGGGTTCAGATCTGTGCCGTATTTCTCCTTGTAAGCAGCGCAGAGAGCCTCGTCGCTCCACATCTTGTCGTTGTAAACAAGACACATTGCGTAGTTGTAGAACGGGATCTGGAGCCATTTGTCCTCTGTCTTTCCACTCTGGGCGGAAATGGACTCGAGGTAGCTGCTCGTATCAAAACCGTCTCTCTGAATGAACGCATCCAGGTCATACATCCAGCCCGCATCCGCGAACTCACCGGTCCAGTAATAGTCGACGACCATGACATCATAGGTGTTGGTGCCGGCGATCAGCTGGGCAGCCAGTTTCTCGTGCATTGTGGAGTAGCTGATGGATTCGATCTCAACTTTGATCCCAGTCGCTTCCTCGAACTGAGGAACGAGAGACTGTACATATTCTGTGTCCGGAACATCCTCCATCAGAATACGGATCGTTTTCCCTGCGAAGGGTTTGTCATCCGCAGCAGCGGGTGCTTCGGCGGCCGGTGCTTCCGCAGCCGGTGCTTCCGCGGCGGGTGCTTCCGCAGCGGGTGCTTCCGCGGCAGGTGTCGACTGGCAGCCTGCGAACATGGTCACGACCATGAGCAGAGCAAGAACCAGAGCAAGTGCTTTGCTAGTCTTCATTACTGTGTATCCTCCTTTTTTATTTTGGCCCCGTTTTCGGGGCAAAGTAGCTTATTTTACAGCGCCGAACGTCAGTCCGTTCACCAGGTATTTCTTGATGAAGATGGACAGCAGCACGACGGGCAGGATGGCGACGATACAGGAAGCGCACATTTCAGCGACCTGCAGACCGTCCTGCGTCTCCAACGCGGCGATGGCGACCGGAATCGTTCTGGTGGCCATGCCCGAGAAGTTGTTCGCGAACATGAATTCGTTCCAGGAAATGATGAAGCAGTACACGCCGGAGGCGATCAGACCGGGACGCGCCAGCGGCAGGATGATGTTGAAATAGGCCTGCACTCTCGTACAGCCGTCCACCGCCGCCGCTTCATCCAGACCCGCGGGGATCGACTGGAAAAAGCTGATCATCTGCCAGATGACATAGGGCAGGTTGAAGGACAGATAGGCCAGGATCAGCGCGATATAGGTGTCACCCATTTTCAAACGGTTGATGATGATCGCCAGCGGGATGACCAGAACCACCGGCGGGATCATCTGGGTGCACAGAACGCAGATCTTGATGGGGTTCGGGTTCCTGCTGATCCTTGCGATCCAGTAGGACGCCATGGCGCCCAGCAGCAGCGAAAGCAGGGTACTGGCAAGTCCGATGAGCAGACTGTTCAGAAAATACTTTCCGTAATTGTTGTTCTGAAAAACGGAAACATAGTTCTCAAAGGTCAGTTTCGCGCTCCAGTCCGGCGGGATCATATAAGCCTGGGCCTTGCTCACCATGGAGCAGCGCAGGATCCACAGGAACGGAAGCAGGAAAAACATCGCCACCAGGATCATGACGATATACAGGATGACCATTTCCGTCTTAGATCTTTTGTAAGTCATTTTGAATCCAACTCGCTTTCCGCTAATAATCGAGGGTTCATACGGCAGAGGTCTCTGCCGACATCAGGTCAGCTGCGCGCCTCCCGCGACATTAATCGCTTCACCTGTCAGGAACTTGGCTTCCGGAGAGACCAAAAATCCCACCACGTCCGCCACATCCTCCGGATAGCAGAGCCTTCCGAGGGGTGTGTGGTCGATGTAGCTCTGGCGGACTTCCTCCGGTTTCATGCCGCGCATCTCGGCTTCCCAGACGACCTCACGGTCCTGCATGCTCGTCTTGACCCATCCGGGGCAGACGCAGTTGACCGTGATCCCGTAGGGCGCGAACTCCAGGGCGCAGGCCTTGGTCAGTCCCAGTACCGCGAACTTGGACGCGGTGTAATGCGGCAGGGTCGGGTCGGCTTTCACGGCTGCCATGGAGCAGGTGTTCACGATCCGTCCGCCGCTGTGAGGCGTCATCAGGGGCGCCGCGGCCTGGGTCACAAGGAACATTCCCTTGGTGTTGACGTTGAAGTTCAGATCCCATTCCTCTTCCGTCAGGTCCACCAGATGATGCATGCTGGACACGCCGGCATTGTTCATGAGGATATCGATCCTGCCGTAGTTCTCCTTGACCCACTCCATCCCCTTCTGGACGTCCGCCTTGCTGGTGACATCCATCCGGATGGAAGCGTGTTTCGCCTTGCCCGTGGGATCCGTCAGGGTATCCACTGTCGCTTTCGCGCTGTCCGGATTCAGATCCGCCACGATGACGGAAGCGCCCAGCGCCGCCAGTTTCTGCGCGATGGCACGGCCGATGCCGGAACCCGCACCGGTGATGAAAGCAATCTGGCCCTCATTCTGAAGCATGTGTTTGTCCTCCGTTAGAATCGAATTTATTGATACAGAGACCTGAGATCTCTGCACGCGTCCTGCAGCGCCGGATACAGTTCCCTGTATACCTTGTACGCTTTATTATATACTTTCACGGCTTCCTGGTTCGGTTCATAGATCTGATAATCCGTCAGGAAAAGAAGAATATCCTTCCAGTCGGAGAAGATCCCCGCCGCCATGCCGGCAACAAACGCGACGCCGAGGGCGGAACCCGGATGGCTGGGATACGCGCGGACCGGTTTGCCGAGGATATCCGCGGAGATCTGACACCAGAGCGGGCTCTTGGCACCGCCGTCGGTGGCAATGATCTGCTGCGGCTCGTAGCCCATATCCTTCAGAACATCGATGTGATGCCGGAACCCGAACACGACGGATTCCAGGATCGCCCGGAAGATATGCGCGTGGTTGTGGCTCAGGGTCAGGCCGAAGATGGTCCCCCTGGCCGTAGGATCGAACAGGGGCGTTTTCTCGCCGAGGAAATACGGCAGAACGATCACGCCGTCCGACGCGGCCGGGATCTCCGCCGCTTCCTTGTCCAGTTTCTTCAGGATCTTCGGATCGTCCGAATGCAGGATGTCCTTGGTGAACCACTTCACCAGGGAACCGCTGGCGGCCATACAGCCGTTCAGCAGATACCTGCCGGGCACGTCATGATAGTCGAAAAACAGTTTCGGGTTCGTCTTCAGTTCTTCCGTGCAGTAGAGGATGTCCCCCGCGCCGCCGAACTTGATCAGAAGATCTCCCTCGTCGATGATGCCGGCAGCCAGCGTGGAAGCCACGTGATCCGCGCTTCCGCCCACCACGGGAGTCCCCGCCGGGATGCCCATGAGCTTCTCGATCTCCGGAAGCGTTTCGGCGATCACGGAGGTGGGCTGCATCACCGGGGAAAGGATCTCCGGGGAGATGCCGAACTGCTCCAGCTGTTCCGTCATCCACTGGGAGGTGTAGATATCGTAGCATCCGCTCTCCGCCGCCCAGTTCAGTTCCAGCGCGTATACGCCGGTAAGTTTGTACGCGATATAGTCATAGGAGCCCAGAACCTTGCGCACCTTGCTCCTGACCTCCGGTTCGTTTTCCTTGACCCAGAGAAGTCTCGGCAGGATGTGCTGCTGGTTCGTTCTTCCGCCGGTACGCGCATACAGTTCGTCCTGATCCAGGATGCCCGCGATCCTGTCGATCTGCTCGATGGCCCTGGCGTCATTCTGCTGGATGGTGTTCCGGAGCGGTTCCCCGTTTTCGTCCAGTAAAACAAGAGCCGGGACCATGCCGCTGCACCCGACGGCGCAGACCCGACGCATTTTGTCCGGCTCCCTGTCCGCTATTTCTTTCACCGCGGAGACCGCATTCTCCCACCATATGCCTGCGTCTTCCTCCGCCCAGTTCTGATAGGGCGACAGCAGGTCATGGGCGCGCGTTGCCTCCGCCTCGATCCTTCCCGCGGAAGAAATGAGAATCACTTTGACAGAAGTCGTTCCGATGTCAATTCCCAGAGTGTACCGTTCCACTGCTCTGTCTCCTTCTGTAATGATAAAAAGATATGATATCCGGATGTCAGTTTTTTCTGACCTTGACACTTTTCCAAAAGAAATATAACATAATATTACATTATCTTGCAATAAAAAATCATAATTTTTTCAAAATATTGCATTATTTTGATGCTTTTGTGAACAGGAGGCAGTCAGATGGCTTTGATACACGCGGGATCCGTCAGCCGTGAGATCGAACTGATGGTTTTCGACAAAGACGGTCTGATGTTTCAGAGCCAGGCTTTCTGGTCCGAACTGGGCAACGAGCGGATGCGCAAGCTCCGTGAGGTCCTTCCGGAAAAAGACGTGGAAGAGTGGGCGAAGCTGAACGGCCTGACGCTGGAGAACGGGTCGGTGGTGCATACCGAGCCCAAGGGCATCCTGGCCACCGCCTCCCCCAGAGAGGAATGCGCGGTCATGGCGGGCTTTATCGTCGGAAAGCTTTCCGTTCCCTGGGAAAAGGGACTTTCCGCCGCAAGAGACGTTTTTCTCCGCGCGGACCGGGATCTGAGCCTCGCAAAAGCCCTCTCCCCCAGACAGGGATTCCCGGAGATCCTCGGACGGCTGCGCAAAGCGGGCATCCGCTACGCGGTAGCCACCTCGGACACCTACGAACGGGTGCTGGACTCCTTTGCCCTGGTGGGAGAAACGCCGCCGGAGCTGATCGTGTTCCCCGACATGGTGGAACACGGAAAGCCCGAACCGGACATGCTCTTTTATCTGAGTGAAAAGTCCGGCGTGCCTTTGGAAAAGATCGCCATGGTGGGCGATTCCTACGTGGACGTCAAAATGGCGTATCTCGCGGGATCCCTCGGGATCGGCGTTCCGGAGACGGATGAGATGCGTGAAGTGATGCGTCCCTATACCGGCTGTATCGTAGACAGTCTCGACGATATCCTTACAGAATAGTTTTTTGGAGGTTGTTGTTGTGAACGTTAAAGTCAATTACGTGCCTGCGGAAAGGCAGGAAATGATCGTCCAGTACGTCAAGCAGCACGGCAGTGCGCAGATCAAGCCGCTGTCCGACTGGCTGGATGTTTCCGAAGCCACGGTGCGGCGCGACCTGGATGAGCTGAGTGCCTCCGGGTATCTGGAAAGGACCCACGGCGGCGCCATCTCCAGAAAATCCGGCACCTCGTTTGAACGGCAGTACGATGAAAAGCTCACCCTTATGGAACCGGAAAAGAGAAAGATCGCCCAGGCGGCGCTCCAGTTCATAGAGCCCGGCGACACCCTGTTTCTGGAATCCGTCACAACCTGCTATTATCTCGGATGCGCGCTGGAGGACATCCCCAACCTGACCGTGTTTACCTACGACCTCATGAACGCCTATTCGGCGTCGCTCCATATGACCTCCACCCTGATCCTGTCCGGCGGGATCCGCCGTCCGGCCTTCAACAACGTTCTCATCGGGAGCAGCGTAACGGATTTCCTGCGCCAGCTCCGGTTCGACAAGGTCTTTCTGGGCGCGGACGCCGTGGACGTCAACTACGGCGTCTCCAACAGCAACTATCCGGAAGCGGAGATCAAACAGCACGCGCTGGAAGCCGGTCAGAAAGCCATCCTGCTGACGGACAGTTCCAAATTCGGAAAGGTCGCCCTCTCCCGCGTCTGCGGATTCGACCAGATCGATACCCTGATCACGGACTCGAACATTGACCGGCAGGATCTGCAGGAACTTTCCAAACACATGGAAACGATCGTGGTCTGACAACACAGCAGTACAACCGCCGGAAGGCGGTTTTCCTTTTATCCGGTCTGTGTTTTCGAGAGGAGAATTTATGAAAGAAACGATCCAAAAAAGAGGACTCCCCGGCACCCTGTGCGGAGTGTTCTACGGCTGTCTTTGTATTTTCAGTCTGGTCATGGGGCTGTATTACTGGATCTTTGCGCCGGATCTCAGCATGATCGAGCTGTCCCGGAACATGACGGACAGGCTGTCCTCCGTGTTTTCCGCTCCGCTCACCACGGTCTTCGGCATCCTGACCTTCTCCGTGGGCATTCTTCAGGGACTGGCGTCCTATGCGATCCTGAAAGCCACCAAAAAGGGTCTCTACAGGTATGCCGTCGGGTTTACCGTTTTCTCCCTTCTTTCCTGCTCCAGCAAACTGCTCATGTCGGTGAACGCGTTCTCCATTGTGAAGATCGTGTGCTACACAGCGATCCTGGTGATCCTGCTCGCCACAAAGATCAGGAAGGCTTATCAGTAACACCGGAAAACAACCCGGACTCCAAAACCAAAATGCAGAACGGATGTTCTGCATTTTTTCGAGTCTTGATATTTTTTCCGGGATCAGAGATCCGTCAGGATCCCCCTCAGATCCGTGATCGCGCTGCGCTGGCATTTGACGGCGCACATGCCGCAGGACAGGCACAGATCGTCCTCGATCCGGGCGCAGAAATCCGTGATGCGGATCGCGCCGGTGGGGCAGTTTCTGTTGCACAGGCCACATCCCATGCAGCTTTTATCGCACTGTTTCTTCGCCTCGCCGCCCTTGACATGGTTGGAGCACCGGACAAGAATGTAATTCTGCTCATCATGCAGGGAGATGATCCCCTGAGGACAGGACGCCTCGCACATGCCGCAGCCGGTGCACTTCTCACGGTCCACCAGGGCCACGCCCTGTTCCGTGATGGAGATCGCTCCGGACGGACAGGCGGCAACGCAAAGTCCGCAGGCAATGCACCCGTAAGTGCAGTCATGGTTATAACATCCGCCGTTGCAGGCAACAAACGCTTTCTTCTTCATGGGTCATTTCCTCTCATACGGCGTGCCCTTCAGAGGCAGCACCGTCTGCCGTTTTCCGTTCCATCTGTAGTACGCGTCCACGATGGCAGGCGCCGTGGGAATGGATGTGATCTCACCGATCCCGATGGCTCCCATGGCATATTCCAGTCCGGGCTTCTCCACCACGATGGCCGTGATCTCCGGCAGCTCATGCGCCCGGAACAGTCCCAGCGCGCCGAACCGCTTCTCCGGCCTGCATTCCCCGTCGATATCATAATGCTCCCGCAGCGCGAATCCCATGGACATGACCACGCCGCCTTCAATCTGGCCCTCGCAGGCCATGGGGTTGACCGCCTTGCCCACATCGTGGGCGGCGATCATCCGGCGGACCTTGCCGGTCGCCGGATCCAGAACGCAGACCTGTGTCGCGTATCCGTAGGCCACATGGGAAACGGGATTGGGCACATCCGCGCCCAGAGGATCCGTTTTTGCCAGATACTCCCCGCGGTATTCCCTGCCGGTCAGTTCCGCAAGAGATCCCTTGTAATCCTTCCGGAAGGCCTCGCAGGCCCGGATGCAGGCTTCGCCTGTCACCAGTGTCTGTCTGGAGCCGGATGTGGTTCCGGAATCCGGTCCGAAAACGGTATCCGGCCGTTCATACACGACCTGATCCCGGGTCAGTTCCGTATTGCTGACCACGAACTGGGTCAGTACCGTTCCGAGTCCCTGTCCGATGCAGGACGCGCCGGAATAGATATGGAGCTTTCCGTCCTTTTCCACCCGGAGGAGCACTCTGCCCGTGTCCGGAATGCCGACGCCGACGCCGGCGTTCTTCATGGCGCAGCCGAGTCCCACGGGAAGTCCCTGCCGGACCGCTTTGTCGTAATAGGGACGCACCGCCTCCAGCGTCTCCACAAGACCCGTGGAGCCGTCCACGATCTGTCCGTTGGGCAGTTCCTGCCCGGGACGGATGGCGTTGCGGTAGCGGATCTCCCAGGGAGAGATGCCCACCTTGTCGGCCATCATGTTCAGAAGGGTCTCCATTACAAAGCAGGTCTGCGTCACGCCGAATCCGCGGAACGCGCCCGCCGGCGGGTTGTTCGTATAGAAAGCGATCCCTTCGATCTCAAAATTCTGGTAATTGTAAGGTCCGGCGGCGTGGGTGCACGCGCGCTCCAGAACGGGTCCGCCCAGAGAGGCGAACGCGCCGGTATCGGTCCTTACGGAAGCCTTGACTCCCTGAATGATGCCATCCCCGTCGCACCCGATGGTGAAATCCATCCACATGGGATGCCGTTTCGGGTGGATCAGCAGGGATTCGGCTCTGGACAGTTTCACTTTCACGGGGCGTTTGGTCACATAGGTCAAAAGCGCGGCATGATGCTGGACCGTCATGTCCTCCTTGCCGCCGAAGCCTCCGCCCACAAGAGCGTTCTGGACCTTGACCCTGTCCGTCCCCAGAAGCATCCTGCATTCCCGCAGGGTCTGGTGGGGATCCTGGTCCGTGGAATAGATGAACACGCACCCGTCGTCATCCAGACAGGCAACGGCGCACTCCGGCTCCAGGAACGCGTGTTCCGTCCAGGGTGTCTCAAAATGTTCCGTGATCACATGACTGGAGTTCCGGATCGCCTGATCCGCGTTTCCTCTGGCGATATGACGGCGGACGCAGACATTGCTGTCCTCCTCGTCGTACACTTTGCCGTAGGTCATGTTTTCCGCGTCTTCCAGGGTATGGATGGGATGCAGGACCTCGTATTCCACCTTGACGGCCTTTTTGGCCTGCTCCGCGGCTTCTCTCGTCTCCGCGGCGATCAGGGCGACGGCGTCCCCGAGATAATGGACAAGTCCGCCCTCGGGAATGAGGGTATACTGGTCATGCTTCAGATGTCCGATCTTGTTTTTGCCGGGAATATCCTTCGCCGTGACGACAGCCACCACGCCGGGCAGTTTCTCCGCCGCGGAAGTGTCAATGGACAAGACCCGCGCCCTGGCGTGCGCGCTCCGCAAAGCGGTCCCGTAGAGCATGCCGTCGGGATAGAAATCGTCCGGGTACATGCCCGTGCCCAGCACCTTCTCCTCCGCGTCGACGCGCTGGACGCGTTCCCCGACCCGGAATGTCTTCGCGGCGGGATCCGGGATCTTTCCCTCCCGCATGATACGGGCAGCCAGACGGATCGCCTCGATGATCTTCACGTACCCCGTGCAGCGGCAGTAATTGTTCCGGATGGCATACCGGATCTCCGGCTCCGTCGGATCCGGATTCCTGTCCAGCAGCGCCTTGGTGCACATGATCATGCCGGGAATGCAGAAACCGCACTGTACAGCGCCGGCCTCGGCATACGCGAAGGTATAGACCTTCTTCTCCCAGTCCGTCAGTCCTTCCACCGTGATGACGGTCTTCCCGTCCAGACGGTCCGTATCCGGAACGCACGCTCTGCATGTTTCCCCGTCGATAATGACCGTACAGGCACCGCAGGCGCCTTCGCTGCAGCCGTCCTTTGTCGCTGTCAGGTGCATCTCATCCCGGAGAAACCGCAGGAGTTTCCCGTTGCTCTTCGGAGTGACCTTTTGCCCGTTCAGTATGAATGTTGCCATGTGATCTGTTGCCTCGCCGTGTTGAAAAGCGGTGCCCCGTACGGACACCGCACTGTTTCGTTCTTACGCTTCTTCCTTCCACTCCATGCCAAGACGTTTGTACATGGTCTTTTTGACCGCGCGGAAGATATTCTCGTATCCGGTGCAGCGGCACAGATGTCCGCTGAGGAGCTTACGGAGCTCGTCATCCGAATACAGTTTCCCGCTCTCCAGGATCTCCACCGCCGTCATGACGAAGCCCGGTGTGCAGAAACCGCACTGGACCGCCGTCTCGTCCACAAAGGCCTGCTGGATGTCGCTGAGTTCCCCGTTGGGTCCCAGAAGGCTCTCCAGGGTGCGGATCTTCTTGCCGCGGGCCCAGACCGCCAGATAGATGCAGGAGTTGAAGCACTCTCCGTCGATCAGGACGTTGCACGCGCCGCACTCGCCCACTTCGCATCCCTTTTTGACGGAGGTCATCCGGTAGTCGTTCCGGAGCATGTCCGTCAGGGAAGCTCTGCAGTCCACCATGCAGGCGACATCTTTTCCGTTGAGGTTGAATTCCACCAATCTGTACTGGTCTTTCATTTCACTTCACCTCCGCAGCGTTTTACGGATTCCACCAGACAGCGTTTCGCCATCTCCACGGAGATATGCTGACGGAGCGCTTTGGAAGCACGCCAGGAATCTCTGGGATTGATGTCCTCCAGAACGGTAAGAGCGAATTTCTCAACCGTCTCCATGGTCACGGGCGCGCCGTTAGCCACCGCCTCGGCCTTGGGAGCACGCACCGGAACCGGCGCGGCGACACCGTAGGCGATACGGACACGCTCGAATGTCTTCTTGTCCGCGGAAAGCCTCGCGTTGACGGAGCATCCCGTCGTGGCGATATCCATCGCGTTACGCATGGCGTATTTCCAGTAATATCCGGAAGTGTTCTCGTAGCTGTCCTTCGGAATGAGGATGGCTGTCTGGATCTCGCCTTCCCGGATGTCCACGGTCCCGGCCTTGATGTAGAAGTCCTTGATGGGGACCTGACGGACGCCCTCGGGTCCGGTCAGCTCAATGACCGCTTCATACGCGTGCAGCGTGGAGGCGGAATCGGCGCTGGTCACACCGTTGCAGGTGTTGCCGCCGATGGTCCCGATGTTCCGGATCTGGGGACCGCCCACCTGATCCACCGCCTCACCCAGAACATTGATGTATTTCTGGATGATGGGATCCTTGGTGATATGGGAAAAGCTGGTCAGGGATCCGATGCGGATCGTTCCGTCCTTCTCCAGGCTGACGCCGCGCAGCGCGTCGATCAGGTAGATGGAGATCAGTTCCTTCCCCGCGCGTTTTCCTTCGCGCATCTGTACAAGCACATCCGAACCCCCGGCGATCACCTGGGCTTCGGGATGTTCCACACGAAGCTGTACCGCCTCTTCAACGGAAAACGCTTCGTAAAGCTCTTTCATATCGTACATCAGTTCTGTCCCTCCTCTTCTCTCCAAGGATCTTTGATGAGGCCCTCCTCGCTGAACCGCTGGTACAGCGTATGCGGGTTCATCGGCAGAGTGTCGACCTCAACGCCGGTGGCGTTCAGGATCGCGTTGCGGATGGCCGGCGCCACCGGACAGGCCGGAGGCTCGCCGAGGCCTTTGGTTCCGAAGGGGTTGGTCGGCTCGGGATTTTCAACGAACTGCGCTTCCAGATGCGGATGATCCATCACCGTGGAAAGCTTGTAGTCCAGCAGGTTGTTGTTCAGAGCGCGTCCGGTCTTCGGATCGTACATCAGTTTCTCGGAAAGAGCGAAGCCGATGCCCATGGACATACCGCCGTGGACCTGGGCTTCCGCCAGAGCCGGGTTGATCAGCTTGCCGCAGTCATGGGTGTTGATGATCTTCTTGACCTGCACGCGGCAGAGCGGGATATCCACTTCCACCTCGGCGGCACAGGCGCCGAAGGTGTAGGCGTTGCTCTTGATCTGATAGGTGGATTCCGCCGTGATCGGCTCGCTGTGGGTCCTGTCATAGTAGGAATGCATGGCCACATCCGCAAGGGAGCCCAGTACGCGGCCGTCCCACTTGCGGACGATGTTGCTGTCCACCACGTCCAGGATGTCGACGGGCATCCGGTACATCTCGTGGGCACGCTCCAGGATCTTCTTCTTCAGCAGGTTTCCTGTCTGGGTGATGGAGAATCCCACCACATAGGTCTGACGGGAAGCATAGGCGCCGAGTCCGAAAGGCGTGACGTCCGTATCCTGGCTGGAGACCATGTGGGCATCCGTGTTGCTCTTCAGTCCCACGACCTCCGCGGCCATCTGGGAATAAGCGGTATCCGCGCCCTGGCCGATCTCCGTCTCGCCCACCTGGACCTGGACGGTGCCGTCCGGATTCAGGATCATGCGGCAGGAGGAATCCTCCAGCGCGATGGGATACACCGCCGTGGTGTACCAGGAGCAGGCAAGTCCGACGCCGCGGCGGATGTCTCCGGTCTGTCCGGCGTACTCCTTGCGCTTTTTGTCGTACTCGATATACTCCATGCACTTGTCCATGCACTGGTTGTATGTATCGTAATAGTTCTGGTTCTGGTTGTTCTTGTCCACGAATCCCACCGGCATGATGTTCTTCCTGCGGAATTCCACCGGATCCATGCCGATGCGTCTTGCCACGTCATCCGTGTGGCTCTCGTAGGCGAACATGACCTGCGGGATGCCGTAGCCGCGCATGGCGCCGGCCACGGACTGGTTCGTGTAGACGGTATAGGCGTCGCATTCCACGTTGGGACAGGGATACATCTGCGGGAAGCAGCCCATGCCCTTGGCCGCGATGGCGTGCGCGTGGGACGCGTAGGCGCCCTGGTTGGAATAGGAATCGCATTTCCTGGCGACATACTCGCCGTTGGGGCGGACCCAGGAAACGATATGGTACTTGATGGCGTGACGGACACGGTTGGAAACGAAGGTGTCCTCTCTGGGAACATCGATCTTCACCAGACGTCCGCCCAGCTGCTTGCAGATCCAGGCTGTAAGCGGTTCATACAGCGCGTCCTGCTTGTTTCCGAAACCGCCGCCGATATACGGCTTGACGACCCGGATGTCGCCCCAGGGCTGGCCTGTGGCCTGTCCGACGATCCTGCGGACGATATGGGGGATCTGGGTCGAGGACACGATCACGGTCTTCCCCGCCTCGCCGTAGGCATAGCAGATAAAGTTCTCAATGTGGCAGTGCTGCACCGTGGGTGTGGAATACCACTTGTCCACGCAGATCAGCCCGGGCTCCTTGATGGCCTCCTCGTAGTTCCCGTTCCGGATGCTGGAGTGGGCAACGATGTTGTGCTCCCGGAGGTCCGGATGCAGCTGGGGCGCATCCTCTTTCATGGCCTCAATGGGATCCAGAACGAACGGAAGTTCCTCGTACTCCACCTTCACCAGCCTGGCCGCGCGGGCAGCGGCGATCTCATCCTCCGCGACGACGGCGGCGACATCGTCCCCGTAGTAGCGGACATGCTCGTTCAGCAGCTTCCTGTCGGCAACGTCCTGGTGTCCCGGTTCCAGGGACCAGGGATGTCCCGCCGTGGGGAACTGGATGTCCGGCACGTCAAAGCAAGTGAAGATCCGGACAACGCCCGGGACCTTCTCGGCTTCCGAAAGGTCTATTTTCCGGACGAACCCGTGGGCAACGGTGGAGCGTACCACCCGGATGACCAGCGCGTTCTTGTCGCAGAGATCATCGGTATATTTCGCACGCCCGGTGATCTTGTCGTACGCGTCGACTCTGGTAACGCTTTTCCCAACAATTCCTGACATATGACTTCTCCTTCTGTCTGATGTCTTTCCGCCCCTTCTCTCCTCGGGCGGACTGCCTTAAAATGTGCGTATGTGATGACATACACTTTCAATTTATTATATAAAATGATTTAGGCGTTCGCAATATTTTTCAGTGTCCCGTCTTTCTTTTTCTCCGCCGAAAAGGTACAATGAGAATGACAAAGAATGTTTAGCGGACGAATCACGGTCCGCGGTTTTCATACCCTGCTGATTTCTTTGAATATGGAGGTTTTTATGGCTGAAAAATTGATGCTTGCAAAAACGGTCGAAGAAGCCCTTCAGCTGAAGGACGGCAAAGCGGCCTATCTCGCAGGCGGAACGGAAGTCAACCGTCTCGGGTCTTCCGTGGACGCGGAGACCCTGGTCAGCATCCGGAAGATCCGGAAACTGAGCGGGATCCGCAAGGAAGCGGACAAAGTCTGGATCGGCGCCGCCACCACTTTCCAGGAAGTGATCGACCATCCGGACACCCCCTGCTACATCAAGGAAGCCTGCCGGCTGATGGCTTCCCGCACCAAGCGGAACATGGCCACGCTGGGAGGAAACATCTTCCTGTGCCGGGATGATTCCTATCTCCTGCCCACGCTGCTGGCCGCCCATGCCGACATCGTGTACTGCACCGTTTCCGGCAAAAATGAGGAAGCATGCGTCTGCGAATACCTGGAGGCCAGAGAAAAAGGCGAGCTTGCCGACGCTCTGATCCTGCGGATCGGTCTTGATCCCGACCGGAAGATCCAGCTCAAACGGTATGCCAATACCGCCATGAGCCATTCCATGCTGAACATCGCCTACGGCTGCGACGCGGACGGAAAGAACGTGTCCATCGGCGCGGCGGTCAAGAACACCGGCGTTTTCCGTCTCTCCTGCCTGGAGAACATGATCGAATCGGATCCCTCCGTTCCGGAGGAGCGTATCGAGGAGACCGTCCGGACCTGCGAAGGTCTCGACCTGGCCGACGATATGTACGGAAGCAAAGAATACAAGCGGTATCTCCTTGGCGTCACCGTCGCCAAAATGGCCGCCAACGCCCGATAGGAGGAACAGAAGATGATCCATTGCACCATTAACGGAACTCCGAGAGAACTGAACTGCGATCCCTGCGACCGTCTGCGGGACGTGCTCTTCGGCATGGGATACCATGCTGTCAGAGACTCCGACGACGCTGAGGGATTCGCCGGAAGCGACACCGTCCTTCTGGACGGGACCCCGGTCTTTTCCAACCTGATCCTCGCCGGCGAGGTGGAGGGCTGTGACATCCTGACGCCGGACGGCATCGCGGATCCGCGGCATCTTTCCATCGTCCAGCAGGCCCTGATCGACTCCGGCGTTGTCCAGAGCGCGTACAACGTGCCCGCCGCGGCGCTGCTGCTCACCTGGCTTCTGGAAAAGAATCCGGATCCCACCAAGGAAGAGATCAAGGACGTCCTCACCGGCATCTATATCCGCGACGCCGGATACGAGAACTACTACCTTGCCGTGAAACTGGCCCGCGAAATGAAGGAATTCGGCGAGTACAAGACCCCCGTTTCCCCGTCCTTCCGGGAGAATCTGCAGTATGTCGGCAAATCCGCCGGCAAGGTGGACGGTCCGTCGCTGGTCTGCGGCGAAGGCGGATTCGTTGAGGACTACGTGGACGCCAACGCCTGCCATCTGGTCATGCTGCGTTCCCCCCACGCCAGCGCCTACATCAAGAGCATCGACACATCGGAAGCCGAAAAGGTCCCCGGTGTCGTTCATATCATCACCTGCTACAACTGCCCGGACGTCACCTACATGGCAGCCGGACAGGGCGAGCCGGAACCCTCCCCGCATGACAAGCGGCTCTTCGACTTCAAGGTCCGCCAGGTGGGCGACCGCGTCGCGGGCATCGTCTGCGAGACGGTGGAAGCCGGTCTCAAGGCCCGCGACCTGATCAAGGTCGAATACGATGTTCTCAAACCCGTCTTCACCGTGGAGGAAGCCATGGCGGAGGGCGCGCCCCGGGTCCATGACGGTCCCGTGGAATACCGCGCAGGAGCCCCGGAAGATCTGGAAGAGTACAACAAGGACCGCTGCATGGATCCCCGCGAGAACAAGGTAGTCTACCAGTTCCCGCTGCGGGCGGACATCCACCGGAACATCGCCGCTTCCAACAAGGGCGAGATCGGTGACGTGGAAAAAGCCTTCGCGGAAGCGGACGCCATCGTGGAGAGGACCTACCAGTCCAGCCAGATCCAGCACGCTCCGGCGGAGACCCACATCTGCTACGGCAAGTGGGACGGCAACCGTCTGGTGCTCTACGCTTCCACACAGGTCCCCTACCACACCCGCAGGATCGTCTCCTGGGTCACCGGACTTCCCCAGAACCGGATCCATGTCATCAAGACACGGGTCGGCGGCGGATACGGTTCCAAGCAGGACATCCTGGTGGAGGATCTGGTCGGTTACGCCACATTCATCACGGGACGCCCGGTGCTGTACCATCAGACACGCGCCGAGGAGTTCTTCGCAACCTCCACCCGTCATCCCATGCGCTGCTATGTGAAGATGGCCGGTAAGAAGGACGGAACGCTGACAGGCATCTACATGGATGTCCGGGCCAACACGGGCCCCTACGGCAACCACTGCCTGACCGTTCCCATGAACAGCTGTTCCAAGACCATGCCGCTGTTCAAATGCGACAACATGAAATACAACCTGATCGTCTACTATACCAACAGTCCCTGCGCCGGCGCCTATCAGGGCTACGGCACGCCGAAAGGCAACTACGCCCTGATGATGGCCATGTGCGAACTGGCCGACAAGCTGGGCATCGACTACAAAGAGTTCTGCCTGAAGAACCACGTGGAGACCGGCTACATGCTGGAGATCCTCAAGGGCCTCGGCGAAGGCCGGGAAGGCAACGTGGTCCCGGTTGGTTCCTGCGGTCTGGACGAGTGCATCCGCAAAGGCTGCGACATGCTGGAATGGGGCAAGAAGGAAGTCTCCCCGGATCCGGACGTCAAGATCGGAAAAGGCTTTGCCATGATCATGCAGGGTTCCGGTCTGCCGGGCCTTGACCACGGCGAGTGCTTCGCGAAGCTGGAACCCGAGGGATCCCTCATCATCAACAGCGGCGGCAGCGACATCGGCACCGGTCTGGATACCATCTCCGCCAAGATCGCGGCAGAGATCATTAAACTCCCCATGGGGCGGATCTCCGTCAATTCCGGCGATACGGACTCCTGTGTCTTCGACACCGGCGCCTACGCCTCCTCCGGCACCTACTACAGCGGCGGAGCCACCCTCCGCGCCTGCGAGGATCTGCGGGAGAAGATGCTGACGGAAGCAGCGCTCCAGATGGAAGAGAACAAGGAAGACCTGGAGCTCAAAGAGCCCGGCGAGATCGTATCCAGGAAGACAGGCAAAGTGCTCAGCTACTATGACCTGTGCCACACCGCCACCTCCGGAACCGGACGCGGCCAGATGGTCGGTCACGGCGTCTTCACCACCTCCTGCCCCGGCACGCCTTACGGCGCGCATTTCGCCCAGGTCGCGGTCAACACCCGCACCGGCGAACTGAAGGTGCAGAAGTTCTTCTGCGTCCAGGACTGCGGTACTCCGATCAATCCGGAAATGGCACAGTGCCAGATGTACGGCGCTGCCATGAAGTCCATCGGGCACACCCTGTACGAAGGTCTGAAGCTGGATGAGAACGGTGCCTGCATCAACGCAAACTTCACCGATTACGGCGTTCCCATGATCACCGAAGCGCCGGACGACTTCTACGCGGACTTCGTGGACATCACGGATGAAGCCGGTCCCTTCGGCGCCAAGTCCATCTCCGAGATCGCCTGCAACGGCGCGGCGCCCGCCATCGGCAACGCCATCCACGACGCGGTGGGCGTCTGGTGCGACAGCTGGCCGATGACACCGGAAAAGATCCTGAAGAAACTGGGCAAGTTCTGATCCCCTTACGGGTCGCGGACAAACCACAGATGATCCGGCAGGAGCTGTCAGCGACAGCTCCTGTCTTTCCTAAGAAACAAAACCGCGGAGGTTTCATAAAGAATGCAGTATGATTTCTCAACAGTGCTGGACCGGTCCGGCTACCGGTTCATCGCGGTGGACGTGAATCCCTTCCCGGACGTTGCGATCGAGGAAGGCTTTTCCAAGATCCCCATGTGGGTGGCGGACATGAGCTTCCCCACCGCCCCGCCGGTCCTGGACGCGATTCGGAACCGTCTGGACATGCCGAATTTCGGGTATTTTGAGCTTCCGGACCTGTACTACGACAGTATCCTGTCCTGGCACAACAGCAGAAAACCCGCTGTGCACCCTGCCCAACGTGCGCGCCGTGCGGTTCTACGTGGAAGGACTTGCCGCGGAGCACATCCTGTATGAGAACAGCGTCCTTGGTGGCGTTTCCTCGACCGTCTGCGCCCTGACGGAACCCGGGGATCCCGTCCTTCTGCACAATCCGCTGTACGTGGGATTCTCCGAGGTCATGGAACAGACCGGCCGCCGGCCTGTCTGCAGCAGTCTTGTTCCCGACCGGGACGGGATCTGGCGGATGGACTATGAGGATATGGACCGGAAGATCAAAGAGAACGGCATCCGCCTTGCGGTCTTCTGCTCCCCGCACAATCCCTGCGGAAGAGTCTGGGAACGGGAGGAGATCCTGCAGGCCATGGAAGTCTTCCGGACAAACGGCTGCACCGTCATCTCCGACGAGATCTGGTCGGATATCCTCATGCCGGGGCACACCCATATCCCGACAGCCTCCGTGTCGGCGGACGCGAAAAGCCGGACGGTCTCCTTCTACGCCCCCAGCAAGACCTTCAGCCTCGCGGGGCTTATCGGTTCCTACGGCATCGTGTTCGATCCGGAACTCCGCGAACAGCTCAAAGCATACGGGAGCAAGACTTTTCTCAACAACCCCAACGTCCTCTCCATGAGCGCCCTGATCGGGGCGTACAGCGCCGAGGGCGAGGAATGGGTGCGGCAAATGAACCTTGCGGTGGAAAAAAATCTCCGGACCGCCCACAGCTTCATCACGAGCCGTTTCCCGGGGGTCCGGAGCATGCTTCCGGAAGGGACCTATATGCTGTTTCTGGATTGTTCGGAGTATTGTGAAAAATACGGTGTCCCCATTCAGGAGCTCCAGCGCCGCGCCGTCCGCAAGGGCGTCATCTGGCAGGACGGGACCGCGTTCCTCTGGCCGGATTCCATCCGGATGAATCTGGCGCTCCCGTTTTCGCTTCTGGAAAAAGCCCTGGATATCCTGGAAAAATATGTGTTTACGGAAGTGAGATAACAGAGTCCGGCTCAGTTGACCGAGTAGGACTGGATCGCCCAGCCGGTCTCCGACAGCTTCCCGTCATTTCCGCAATAGCTGCAGTGCGCTCCCTCCATCAGGGAAAGAGACGCGCCGCAGCTTTTGCATTTCAGGAAAACCGGCGCGCAGACGGTCCGGGTCATGCAGCTGCTCTTCCGGACCAGTTCCAGGAGGATCCGTTCCTCCCGCTCCCTGGCGTTCTCTCCCTTCAGTTCAAGCAGTTTCACGAGCATCTCCACGCCGAGATGCTGCATCCCGCCGGATACCGTATACTCCCGGAGAAAGATCTGCCGTGGGCTGATGTCCAGCACGTCCCCGTATCCCGACAGGATCTTCCGGATCCTGTCCTGCTCCGGATTCTCGAAAAATGCGCTGACCTGATCGGGCTTCCGGGCAAAATGCAGCGCGGATACCATGTTCTGGACTTCCGCGTAAAACCCTTCCAGGGAAAACTCCGGATCGAACGAGCGGATCTTTTTGACGGTCTCCCGGTCACGCCGCCGTTCCTCCTCCAGATACTTGTCGTTGTTTCCGAACCCGCCCTTGACACCGGACAGGACGTATTTCACAAAGCTGAACAGGAAGCCCAGCACCGCGCTCCACAGGATCAGCCGGAAGAGGCCTGCAAAAAGCTCTCCCGACAGGAGCAGAAACACGGCTCCGGCCGCGAACACCACGATCCCCGCGGTAAGACAGTTTTTGAAAAAGCTTTTGTTGAACCGCTGTTCCGCCTCCACCTCTTTGTCCAGGATCAGGTCGTATTCGTTCACCCGCAGTCCGAGATCCTCCACCAGGAACCTGCTCCCGCAGTAATCGCAGCCGTCCATGAGGTTGTTCCTGTCAGAGACATTTCCGCAGCAGGGGCAAACGATCCTGTCCTCCCCTTCCTGCTTCGCGGATACCGTACGGTATCTCGCGCGGTTGAAACCCGTCCGCTCAAACAGCGTCTTTCCCTTTCTGATGTAGGATACCTTTCCGCAGACCGTTTCCTGCGTCAGCCCGATCTCGTATCTTCCGTCAAACTCGTATTCCGAACGCACCTCCGGCTGACCGTTCACTTCCTCATGCCGGATATCCTGGTCCAGAACCGTTTCCTTCTGGTCAAGACGCTGCTTTTTCAAAACCAGCATATGCCACAGAAACTGGGTAACGTTCTCCTGCAGCGCAGCGTTCTCCGGTATTCCCTTCCCCAGAAAAAACGCACGGCAGGCGCCGCGGAAGGACTCCGAGAATCCCTTCATCCGGGAAGCCAGCGCCTCCGCGTACTTCCGGTTGTCCATCATGCCCAAATACGCTTTTTGGATCTGGTCCTCCGGGGTCGCGTTGACGAGCTGGTCGACTTCCCGCAGCGTCAGTTCCGGTATGTTCTTGACGCCGGCATCGTTCAGCCGGTCCCAGCATTTCGAGCAGAACGATCCCTCTTTGGCGGCCATTCCGCCGAGCCGCATCTTGTTTTTCCTGCAAACCGGGCAAATGTTTCCCATTGCTTTCTTCCTTTCCGTATCTTATACCAACATGAAAAAATCCTCCGGAACAGAGCCTGCCCGTCCCAGAGGATCGGTATTCTTTTTTATGCGTCCACCCTGGCCTGGCGCTTGCCGGTCCTGGCGTAGTATTCTCTCTTGTCCTGATACATATGCTCTTCCGCGGCCTTGAGCAGATGGCTCACGTCAAACTTGGCCTTTTTCCCGTATTCCAGGCCCACCGCCACATGATATCCGGCGGCCTCCACGGCCTGTTTCAGGTCTTTGACGGCGGCTTCCGCCTTCTCCACCGGCCAGTCATGCACCAGAGCGACATACTCGTCGCCGCCGACCCGGTAGGTGTCTCCCTCCCCGAAGATGTTCCGCATGGCCGTTGCCACGTACTGGAGCATCCGGTCTCCCGCGTCATGTCCCTGAGTGTTGTTGATCTCATGCAGCCCGTTCACGTCCACGTAAACGCAGAACATGGAATCCGTTCCCAGCACTGCCTCCTTTTTCAGCCGCAGCTCATAACTGTTCCGGTTCTTCAGCCCGGTGAGCTGATCGTTCTCAGCAAGCGTACGCACCCTGTCGATCAGGAAATAGCGCTGTCCCTTGATATAGTTCACATAGGTGGAGCAAAGCATGCTGATACATCCGAAAACAATGACATTGACAGTGTCCGAGTTCCACGTCACCGGATCCTTGAGCAGACGGGACAGAGCAATGAAAACGGCAACGGAAAGGATCGTCAGCACATGCATTTTGTACGGACGGATGACAAACATCTGCGGCGCCGTCAGAAGCAGGGCGATATATGCCGTGTTGAGTTCATGCGGCGTCCCGTAGGTCCCCAGCATGATGCCGAACATATAGAGTTCCGCCACAAACAGGAGCACCAGCGACTCTATGACGGTATTATTCCCCTCCGAATATTTCCAGGCCAGAAGGAAGATCACAGCGGACACGACAAGAAAACAGACGTACAGAAAGCGCATGTCCGCAAGACCTCTGTTCAAAAAGGAAACCAGGGTCATGATAAGGAGAAATCCGCCGGCGATGGCCGACAGCTGCATCAGTTCTTTCCTGTTCGTCTCGAGGATCTCGTTCTCCGCCTTCAGGTAAGCATCCTTGCCCATGCCCGCGTACAGCAGAAGATCCGGCAGGCTGACTTTCTTTTCTGACAGTTCTTTCAACGTTTGTCCTTTCCCGGCCCGTGTCCGTTTTTTGCTGATTCTATTGTATCAAATTCGCAGTCCGATTAACACCGTTTTCCGGGATCAAATCATGCCTGCTGCGCGTCCTGTCCGCCCTTTTTCCCCGTAAAATGCAGCAGAAGTCCTATCCCGAGACCGACCAGCGCCGGAACGATCCATCCGAGTCCCAGGGAGTAGAACGGAAGCACCTTTTCCGCGAAGCCGGAGATCGCGTCCGCCCGGATGGCGGTCCGGATCCCCTCGGGAAGCGCGGCGATGAAATCGAACAGAGCGGCAACCAGGGTAAACGCCGTCACCGAGACGAAAACGCGTTTGTCATATCCGAAAAACTTCCCGAACAGGCTCAGAAGGATCAGGGTAATGGCCAGCGGGTACAGGAACATGAGCACCGGGATGGAGTAGGTGATCAGGGACGTGAGTCCCACGTTCGCCACCAGAAGCGGGAACAGACTGAAGATGATGACCCAGGCCCTGTAGCGCACCTTCGGGAACATCTCCGCGAAGGTCTCCGCGCAGCTGGTCACCAGTCCGATGGATGTCTTCAGACAGGCCAGCGTCACGGTCACCGCCAGGAAGAACTGGCCGAGGCCGCCGAAATAGTGAGAAGAGATCTGGCTCAGGGCGATACCGCCGTTTTCGCTGATCTCAAACAGGCCCCTGCTCTGGGCGCCCATGACGGTCATAAGGGCGTAGATCACGGCCATCAGAAGGCAGCTGAAGAATCCGGCTTTCACCGTATTGCCCGCGACCGCTTCCGGTTCCGTCACCTTCATGTCCCGGATGACCCGGATGACCACGATCCCGAAAGCCAGGGACGCCAGCGCGTCCATGGTGTTATATCCCTCCAGGAATCCGTTGAAGAAAGCGCCGTCCGTATAGGTTCCGTCCGGAACCGCCTCGGCAACGCTGCCCATGGGCTTGAGAAGGGAAATAACGATCAGTGCCAGAAGGAATACCAGAAAAGCCGGGTTGATGACCTTGCCGACCACCGTGACGATCCGCCCCGGTTTCAGGGAAAAGATCAGCACCAGCGCGAAAAACACCGCCGTAAAAGCAAGAAGCGCCAGCCGGACCGATTCCGCCGGAAGCATGGATTCGATGCCCACGGTGAAAGAAGTGGTGGCGCATCTGGGAATGGCAAAGAACGGCCCGATGGTCAGATACAGGGCGCATGTGAAAAACACAGCGTAGCCTTTTCCGACCCTGCCGGCCATCTCCCGCAGACCCTCGCTTCTGGAGATCCCCATGGCGGCAACGCCCAGCAGGGGAAGTCCCACGCCGGTGATGATAAAGCCGATGATGGCCGGAAGGCTGTTGGCCCCCGCCATCTGGCCCATATGCACCGGGAAGATCAGGTTTCCGGCGCCGAAGAACATGCCGAAAAGCATGCTGGCCACCGCGATCAGCTGTTTTCTGGAAAGTTTCTGTTTCATACATCATGCGCTGCCCTGTCCCCTTGCGGGAAAGGCGGCGCTCCTCCCATCCGTTTTCTGTAGTGGTCCAGAACCACATTATCTTTCAGTATACCTAAAAAACGGGAAAACAAAAAGAGTTTTGCCGTTCTGCTCCAAAAACACGCGGACGGACGGCGGCAAACAAAAAGGGCCGCCCCGCAGCTGCAAACTGCTCCGGGACAGCCCCTGTAGGGTCCTCTGTGTCAGCGGATCACGGAAACGAATTCCTTGTATACATAGCCGAGTCTGTTCTGGAACAGGATCTTGGCCCAGCTTCCGGACCATCCGAAAAATGTGAAGGTCTTTCCGAGATGCGCGTGACCGATGATCTGGGAAGAATCGCTGGCCTTGGCGCGCACGTTGCAGGCATTCTTGCAGTTGACGATCACGATCTTGCCCTGCACGCTGAGACCGCCGGCTACATCCTCAAGAAAAGCTTTATCCAGTTCTGCCATGTTCATATCCTCCTTCTTGATCTCTTTGATCTGATTATAACCCAACGGCGTCCTAAAAGCGTCACAGGTTTTCACGTTGCCGGAGTTCCGTGCCTTTCCCTTCGATCCCGTTGCAAACAGCCGTTCCGTTCCTGTATACTGAAAGGAGATCAGACTGTCAGAATGTCTTGGAGGCAACCTATGGATTTTGATGTTTTCCTGAGTTACTCAAGCAAGGACAAAACAACGGCCGACGCGGTGTGCGCGTATCTGGAGCAGCGGAAGATCCGCTGCTGGTATGCTCCGCGCGATATCGAGCCCGGCGCCGACTGGGCCGGGAGCATCATCTCCGCCATTGAAAAGGCGAAGATCTTCGTACTGATCTTCACGGACTATTCCAACTCCTCCCGCCAGGTCCTGCGGGAAGTCAACTCCGCAGTGGGCGCGGGCGTTCCGATCATCCCCTTCCGTCTGACGGAAAACGAACCTTCCGGCGGCATGAAGTATTATCTCAGCACCGTGCACTGGCTCAACGCCATGAACGATGATCTGGAGCTTTCCATTAAGCACCTGTGCGACATGTGCGAGTCCATCCTGACGGTAGGGCCCTCCGTCATTCCTGCCTCATCCGGAAACAACGGACAAAGCACCGTCCCTCCGGACTCTTTCTGGAAAAAGCACAAAAAGAAGATCCTTATCGCCTGCGCGGTCCTTGTTCTGGGCATCGGCGCAGCCGTATTTTTCGGTTCCCGGAAAGGAGCGGAACCTCCCCAGGCCGTCGAACTTCCCTCGCTTTCTCCGGAGCTCCCCGCCGAGGAGCCGGCGGAGGAGCCAGTTGAGGAAACAGTCACCGGCCCCGTCTACGATACCGTCACCTTTGTGCCGGAGACGCTGGATCTGAGCACGGTCACAGACACCTCCGTCCAGAAGAACGGAAATACGTGGTCCAATTTCGTAAACGGCGGCTATCTGGCTTCCGACGGAGAGTTTCTGTACTTCCGCAGCAATGACCTGATGAAACTGTACAAGACCCGTCCGGACGGAACCGGCACCGCATGTCTGTCTGATCAGCCGGTCTGCAGCCTGGCTGTTCTGGACGGATACATCTACTATGTTACCAACGATTCCGGCAAATCCATCCGCCGCATGAAGAAGGACGGTACAGAAATGGAAATTCTGTATTCCGATTACGGCAGTCTCTCGGATTTCAGCATTGCCGACGGACAGATCTATTTCCGCAAGGGAGATGACGGTCTCCGTCTCTATTCCATGTCTCTGGACGGACTCGGGCTGCGCTGCGTCAACCGTTCCGGCTGTTCCGACTATGCCATTCTTGACGGAAAACTTTACTATTCGGACGAAGACGATCATTTCAAACTGTACACGGTGGAACTGGAGAGCGGCGACCCTGTCCTTCTGAAGGACGCGCCCGTGGAACGTCTGACCCTGTACGGACGGTATCTGGTCTACCGGGCCAGGCAGAAGGCAAAGATCTTCGCGCTGGATCTGGACACTCTGGCGGAATATGAGCTCACTTCCCAGGATATCATGGATATCTGCTTCGACGGCGGGAACCTGTACGGACGTCTGAGTGACGGAGACGAGCTCTGCGTCATTCCCGCGGGGAAACATACCGCCGTAACGCTGCTGCCCGATACAAAAATACGGAATGTATGCGCGGTCAACGGAACGGTCTATTTCCTGACCTATCACGACAGCGAGGCACATTTCTGTGATCCGTCCGACGGAAGCATCACCATGACTCCGTAACGCTGAATGAAATGCAGAACAGCCTGCGTCACTCCGACGCAGGCTGTTTTTTTCAGTAACCGGGATCCCGGCGGATCCTGTCCGGGAAATTGTTTTCTACGGTCTGCAGTTTCCGCAGGGCTTGTACCCCGCCTCAACGGGTTCGCTCCTGTCCCCGTAGAAAAACACCTTGTTCTCCTCTTTCATCTTGGAAACGGACGGACAGTCCGGGAGATGGAACTTGTATGAATTCGCATTCCCCACATAGGTCACCTTTCCCGCCATCCGGTCGGCGCCGGCGGATCCATCCGCCGTTGATCCCGCCGCGAACTCCTCCGCGGATACGGCCCTGCGCACCGTGTCCCCCGCTTTCTCAACGGTGACCGTAACGGAGGTGCCGTCGCTTCTGCAGACGATCTGACCGTTCAGATCCGTACGGTATACCTCGGCGCCGTGATCCTGCAGCCGGAGGAGAATATTGTCATGTGGGTGCCCGTAGGGATTCCCGGCTCCGACGGATATCACGGCGATCTCCGGATCCACAGCGTCGAGGAATCTGTCCGAACTGGAGGTACCGCTCCCGTGGTGGCCCACGGAAAGCACCGTGCTTGCCGGCACGTTTCCTCCGGTGAGAAGCGCGTCCTCGTCCTCCGTCTCGGCATCCCCCATAAAGAGGAAGGAAGTCTCGCCGTATTCGACTCTGAGGACCAGAGAAGTGTTCTTGGAATACACCTCCCCGCGCTCCGGACCGAGGACCGTCACGGTGGCGTCGCCGAGAGAGAATACGTCGCCGGCATCCGGGACGATGATATGGTTGTTCTGTTTTTCCAGATACTTGGAGAAACTTTTGAAGGACGGCGTCCCGTCCAGTCCGAGAACGATCCCCGCGGTGGCATAGTTCAGCGCTCCGGACAGTCCGCCCACGTGATCCTCGTCGTTATGGGTGGCGACAAGGTAGTCAAGTCGCGATATCTTGTGACTTTTCAGGAAAGAATACACATAGTTGGAAGATCTGGCAGGCCCGCCGTCGATCATCATGGCGCAGTCGCCGCAAAGAACAACGGCAGCGTTCCCCTGCCCCACGTCCAGATAGTATACCTCCAGTCCTTCTGTCCGTTCCGCGCGGGACAGCCCGGAAGACAGCGCAAAGACGGCGCAGAGCACCAGCAGAAAGGCGACAGCTTTTTTCATGATGTCCCTCCTCACGGGGCAGTCTTCCAAAACGGCACGGTCCGCTCCCCGCGGACCATGCCGTATCCGTCACAAATGAAACCGGTCATCCGGGAAACGCAGGTCTCCCGTTATTTCTTGTCGTTCATATCGGAAATGAATCCCTTGATGCTGGGGACATAGATCCTGGAGATCGTGTAATCGCCGTACTTGAAGGATACGGTGACAAAGTCCACTCCGTCCTTCGTCTTGATGTCCGCCTTGACCTTCTCCGCTTTATCGGAGGGGACCTTCGCGGAGGCAAGCACGGCGTCGATGGCTTCCTGCTTGATCTCATCCTTGGATTTCTTCTGTTCCGGCTCATCGGTCTCCACCGGGAACTCTACTTCGTTTTTAATGACTTCCCCGTGGTAATCGAACTGGATCTTTACAGTTATGACTCCGGACTTCTCCAATTTTTCAAAGAAGAAATTGTCAGCGGAACCGTCGTAATTGTCAATGGTCTTGATTGTCTCTTCCCTGGCCTCACTGTAGTAATCCCTGGCTGAAGCCAACGCCGCCTGAGGCACGGACTTGTCGACAACTTCCCCGGTGAACGCGTTGAAGAGGAAATAGCAGTCATGTTTTCCGATCTTGAAACTGTATTTCTTGTTCCCGTTGGCATCCAAAGTGCCCAGTTTTATTCCGGTCGCGGCCGCCTGGACAGCACTGCCCAGCTTGCCCAACTCCTCAAAGAACAGATCAAACAGGTAATCGCTGTTCAGTTCTTCCATTCCGGCGAAGTCTTTCTTTGACGTGGTGGGAACGGCATGCATCATGGGAATCTCGTCATTGTAGTAGTAAAGACCGGGCAGATAGTCGATCCGGAAAGAGTAGTGCTTTCCCTTGTAATCAAACTCGTAGTTATCAACGATCGTCCCGTCCTCTTCCAGACTTTTCCCTCCGTGAGGCGCATCCAGTCCGCCGCTCTTGTAACCGATGTAACTCAGTACGACCGTGGAAGTATCCTGGCCGAAGTCACGGAGATTGACCGCGTTCTCAAGAATATCCGCCGGAATGTTCGTCTCGACGATCTCACCCTTCAGCGTATCAAACACATAGGAGCATTCCTGACCTGCAAGAGTGAATGTCATGGCCTGTTTCCCGTCAGCATCCGGCAGTTTGAATGACATGTTGAACACAGCAGAGTCCGGGATCCCTCTTTCCTGAAAATCCTGAAACGCCACATCAATAAGATAATCGATCTCTACGGGCGTCAGGTTGTCCGCGAGGCTGAACTGAAGGCAGCCGAACGCCAGAATCAGCGCAAGGCAGAGAGCAACTGTTTTTTTCATTTGATTCATGTCCTCCTTCCATTTGACGCTGTACCGTCCCGGGCAGGTACAACAGCCAACTGTCCCGGGCCTCGTACGCGTTGCAGGTTTCCTTTTTTGCGGTACACCGATACAATACCGCATATTGATAATAACATATTTTCACGGCCCCTGTCATTCTGTTCCGCATCCATACGAAACGACGGTTTCCCCTGCCGAGAAAATCTGTTATCATGGAAGAACAGTTTTCCGGGAGGAATCGGTTATGTGGCTCGTATACGCGCTGGTCACTTTTCTGGCCTGGGGCGCCGCGGATCTGTTCTATAAAAAGAGCGCAGATCCTTCAGACCGTTACAGTCATCTCAAGACCACCATCGTGGTCGGACTTGTCATGGGCATCACCGGCATCGTCAATCTGGCCGCAAAGCAGATCCCCTACGATTTCCGGTATCTTCTGGTCTATCTCCCTGTTTCCCTGATGTACATCCTGTCCAAGGCGGTGGGCAATTTCGGACTCCGTTATCTGAATGTGTCCGTCTCCTCCCCGATCCAGAACGCCAGCGGCGCGGTCAGCGCCGTTCTGCTGATGATCGTCCTGAAAAAACTCCCGGATCTTTTCACCGGCATCGCCATCGTACTGGTCACCGCCGGCGTGATCCTTCTGGGCGTCGCGGAACGGGAGCAGGCGCTTTCCGAGGAGGTCATCCCTGACAGAAAGCATATCTCCGGGTTCCGGGCGATCCTGATCCCCGTGGTGTACTGCGTCATTGACGCCCTCGGCACCTTCTTTGACGGCTGGTTTCTGGACGACGTGGAAACCACACCTCTGATCGGGGTCACGGAAGAGACGCTAGAGGATGTGGCGAACATTTCCTATCAGCTGACTTTTCTGATCGTCGCGCTGCTGCTTCTTTTGTATCTCGTCCTGTTCCGCAGAGAAAAGATCGTGCTGAAAAAGCAGAAGGACAGCCTGTTCGCCGCCCTGTTTGAAACAGGCGGTCAGCTGACCTACGTCTACGCTCTCAGCGGGAACGGCGTCGCCGCCGCCCCGGTCATCGGGAGTTACTGCGTCTTCAGCCTCATCCTCGGGTGCGCCGTTTTGAAAGAACGGCTGAACAAAAAACAGGGCATCGCTGTAGGGCTGGTCATTGCCGGCATTGTCATTATGGGCATATTGGAGGGAATCGAAACATTATGAACGCTATAAAGAAAATTGAGAAGTATCCCTGGATATGGTTACTGACGGGTCTCGTACTGACTCTGTTCACCTACGGCATACTCAGCACCTGCATATGCGCATGGCTGTTTGCCATACCGCTCCTCCGGTACATAAACATCCGCACGAAATGGTCGTCCATTGTTGCGATGCTGATCGGAATGATCCTTGTCGCCAATATCGCATTCTTCAGACTGGTGGACGATAATCCCAATATTATGAATCAGGTGTACTGTTCATTGAACGGGATCAGAATGTGCTTCCCGTTCATTGTGTATTTCCTGTGCAGGTATTTCAAGGCAAAGCCCATCGCCGGTTATTATGCTTTCCCCGCTGCGGTGGCCGTCTGCGAGTTCTTTATTGACAATCCGTTCATCTCGGTCATGACCTCCCTCTCGGTGTCGCAGTTCTACAATATCAGCCTGATGCAGGTCGCCGGAGTCACCGGAGTCGTCGGCGTCTCATTCATCGTGACGCTGTTTGCTTCCACCGTGAATTACCTGTGGGAAGCAGGAAGAAGCAAGTGTGCCAGATATCAGGCTGCCGGCTATACCGCCGGTCTGATCCTGATTTTAGTGATCGGCGGATGCAGCATTCCGAAAGTCCCCGCGTTTGATCAGACACTGAGGGTTGCCGCCAGTCTGGAAAACTTCAATACGCTGACGGACGATGTGCTGAACGAATATGAGGGATCCGAAGCGGAAAAGCGCTTTGATGTCAGTGTGGATATCCTCAGCGAAAGGGCAAAAGAAGCCGTGACCAACGAATCCAGGTTACTGGTTTTCCCCGAAGACGCGTTTGTCTGTTCCACGCCGGACAAAGACAAGTTCATTGCCGCCGCGCAGAGTGTCGCTGCCGAAAACCGGGTCAATATCCTTTTCCCGCTTCTGATAAGAAGCGAAGAGGGCGGGAAAAACCTGAACACCCTGAACTTCATTGACAGCAGCGGCACGCTGGTCAATACATATAAGAAAAACAACCTTGTGCCCGTGATCGAAGAGCCGTACACCGAGAAGGGCGACGGAAAGACTCCCATCGTTGAGATAGACGGCGTAAAAATCGCGTATCTGATCTGCGCGGATTACACGTCCAACAAATATGCCTACAACGGCAGAGAAGCGGACATCCTGCTGAATCCCTCCTACGACTGGAAAGCATTTCAGCATTTCACTTCTTACGCGATCCAGGCCCGGGCAATCGAATGCGGCTTTTCGGTCCTCAGAAACCCTGTAAACGGCAACATCTTCCTGTATGACACATACGGCCGGCCTGTATTCATGACCAACGCGGAAAATGTTCATACAGGCATGGCATATCTGGATATTCCGACACAGGGCAGACAAACCTTCTACGGTGCCACAGGCAACTGGTTCCCGTGGCTTTGCGCGGCGTATGCCGTATTTGCTGTTCTCAGCGGAGTCCTGCAAAAAAGAAAACAGCAATGATCCCCACACATACGGAACACGGAACAGTTTTTTCATTGGATAAAAAGTAAAACCTGTTTCCTGATAAGCGGCATAACTCCCGTTATGGCGCTTTTTTCGTTTGCTGCGTCAGCAAGCCGGAGGAGCCCGCCTGTCCGGACGCCATATCCTCCGGTGACACGGTGGTCCGGCAAAGGATTATTCCGATGCGCAGGGAAGGATCGGGATCATCACGGAAACCGCCCCGGATGCCGGCAAATAAATAGTCCCCCCGTCCGGCCCGTCAGCGGGCCGCTCAACGCGAAGGGACCTCATTCTTCTGAGAACAGAGTTCAGATCAGGCTTTGCTGGCCTTTATGAATTTGATGAATTCATCTTCGGGAAGCGGTTTTGAAAACAGGTATCCCTGGAGATAATCGGCGCCTTTTTCAATGAGCAGATCCTTCATCTCTTCGTTCTCGACGCCTTCGACAACGATTCCGTCGCACACCTTTCTCATCATGCTGATGGTGTCGGTAAGTACATTCATGGCACCTTCATCCTTCATGGCTTCCCAGAGAACGCACTTGTCGATCTTGATATGGGATACCGGCAGCCGGTACAGATAGTCGCCGGTGGCAAAGCCCGTGCCGAAATCGTCGATTGAAAAACGGACGCCCTTGTTACTGAGGATATTCATGTTCTCGATCAGAGACTCGCTTCCGCACATCTCCGCGGTCTCGGTTATCTCCAGATTCAGATAGGAGTAGTCGATATTGTACTGATCGGCAAAGTTGCTGATATACTCGGCCATGTTCTCACGCACACACTGTACAGCCGAGAGGTTGACGTCAATAAACTCAAGCCCGAGATCCTTGAACGTATCCGTGGAAATAAAACTGAACACTTTTTTCATGACGATCTCGTCGACCTGGAATATGGATCCGTTGTTTTCGGCTACGGGTATGAATTCATCCGGGCCGATGAAGCCGTACTTGTCCGTATCGATGTTGAGACGCACAAGCGCCTCGGCGCTTACGAATGATTTGCTGTGGATGTCGTATATCGGCTGGTAATACATGGTGAACTGCTCGTTTTTGATAGCATCGCGCAGCACGAACTCCACCAGATGGAGACGTTTCTTTGCCTTCACGACGTTCTCGTAGATCTGGTCGTAGCTCATGGTCTCCGCCCTGGTGGCAAGCAGATGATCCAGTACGTCCGTGATATACTCCTCCGCTTCCGGGATGTCCTTTGATTCAAGCCTGCAGAACCGCAGGGTCCTGTCTGTCCCGGACAGTTCTCTGAGTTCGGCTTTTGTTACTTTAAATTCATCGGTCCCGTCGGTATTGATGACGGCGTAAGTCGAATCACCGAGGCAGAACGCCCGCTTCCCGTATTTCAGGTGAAGCTTCCCGGCCAGTTGAAGCGAGATCTCGTCCACGTATTTCTTGCCAAGGATCGAACGCAGGTAGGAATAATCCTCAAAGGAACATGCCGTTACGCTGTACGGGGTCCCGTCTTCACAAAGGTCATTGATCGTCGCGGTAAATGCATTGGAGTTGTAGCACCTTGAAGATCCGTACAGATAGACGGCAGGATTTTCAAACACGACGTAGATAAACATCAGCACGCAGGCAGCGACCAGCGTACCGATCAGATATTTCGGATAAAGCATCTGGAAGATCACGCAGCCCAGCATGGCCGCAAGGAATCCCACAAGGGACATAACCTGGTATCTGCTGAATTCCTTCCTGTAAATAAAGGTGATAGCAGCGGATGCGATCATTCCGAGCGCCGCAACGACGTAGAGCGAGAACATAAGCCCGCCGTGGCAGTAGTTCAGGTTCCCGTCAAAATAGAATATCAGCTTTGTGAGGGGCGACGTGGCTATCACTATGAACTCAAAAAGCAGCATGACGGCACCGTATATCCTGACCGCCTTCTCCACTCTGGGCGCTTTAATGGAATAAACCACAATCAGAAGGAACAGAACCGATTCGGAATTGTAGGTAAACAGGTAAGCGGCGTTTGTTATGTATCTTGCAAAGGGAGAAAACTCCGTCGGGAATGAAATGGTGAACGCCGACCAGCAGTCAGCGATGCAGGCGATGAGATTGGTCAAAATCAGCAAAAAGAGCATTTTGCTCGATTTTGTCTGGTACGTGTTCCGTACAATAAAAATGAAAAGGAGCATGCCGGATACGATCGTTCCCGCTATGTCATACTGATAACTGTACAGCATCTAACCATCTCCCTTTCGGTCACTGTTACTGAAATTTTAACATTAATAAGTTAATTTCTCAAATCATTCCTCCGCAGTTTTCCCATTATCTTTTCCGATTACGGGAACGCGCCGAAAAAAAACGGGAATCCCGCTCGCGCAGGACTCCCGCCTGATATCGCATCAGTTCAATGTGTTCCCTCAGAAGGAACCCAGGTTCACTGCTGAGGCACGCCAAGGTACTGATCCGGTCCGAAGCCGAGGATCAGGTAGAAGATCGGTGCAAGGAGGATCAGGCCGACTGCGAATCCGCCGCCCTTACCGAAGGCTTTCGCGAGTTTGACCTCTGTAATGACGGCAAACACGATG
>R25__coassemble_374_pt1 | contig 27200 bp, 22 predicted proteins | sample R25__metabat2_low_PE_047 | metagenome-assembled genome bin R25
GTCTGTCTGTCTGTCTGTCTGTCTGTCTGTCTGTCTGTCTGTCTGTCTCATCTGCGAATTTTACCACAAAATCAAGATTTTTTCAAACTTTCCGCATGCTGAAATAAAAAATATTTTATTGATTTGCAGGCTTTGAAACCGACGCTTTTTTACAGTCCGGAAGAGGAGCCTTCTTGACTGAAACGCTGATCTGAACGGAAACACGTCCGGGTCAAACAAGCAATGGAAATGCCTACAGGATGCCGCTTGCGACTTTTCCGGCCGTGATGTACCCCTGCTTGAGAAGGACCACATCGGAATTCTCCGGAAGACCGGACACATCCCGGATCAGGTACGCGTCGCGTTCCAGATCAATGGAACCGTCCTGCCCTGTTTTCATGGTAAAGTCCTGACGGTACATGTTGGCCGGGGCGATCCCGACGTCCCACCGGATGCCCTTCAGATCCTTTTCCGTCCGGTCCGGGAAGTTCACGTTCCAGAGCTCGTTTTTCTGAATGGGTCTGTTCAGCAGTTCCTTCACGATTTCCGGAAGAAAAGCTTTGGCCAGTGGGAAACTGACGGAAAGATCCCCGCCTCCGGAGAAGGCCATTGCCGGGACACCCTGGATCAGGGACTCCCGGGCTGCTCCCACGGTGCCGGAGTAGGCTGCGTCAAAACCAGCATTGTAGCCCAGGTTGATCCCGGTGAAGCAGATATCCGGACGGACCGGAAGGATGTACCGGATCCCGCCCTGAACACAGTCCGCCGGGGAACCGTTCAGCATCCATGCCGCCTTTACGCCGGGCATGTCATAGGGGACGGCGGTGAAACCGCAGTGCAGGTGGATCTGCTGGGAAGCCCCGCTGTACTGCTTGTTCGGGGCGACCACATACACATCTCCCAGGGTCGAGGCGAATTCCGCCAGGATCTGTATGCCCTCGGACCGTATGCCGTCATCGTTGGAAATCAGAATGTTCATATTGCATCTCCATCAGGTCAGAATGTTTCGCGTTCCGGGACCGGACCCCGCACGCGTTATTGTACCACAAACACGCCGCAAAGGACGGAAAACTCATTTCCGGTTCTGTTCCGGTTCCCAGTAGCGCCGCATTTCAAAGGGGGAGTAGAGACCGGTATCCGTGACGATCCTTGTGACATATTCCGGAGGCGTGGCGTCAAAGGCCGGATAAAAGCCCTTCACGCCGGGTGCCGCCGTGCGCTGCCCGAGGCAGTACAGGGTCTCGTTTCCCTCCCGGATCTCGTTTTTCACATCCTCCGGACCGGCGGCCGAGGGATCCGGCCCGAAACTGAAGACATAGACCGGGATGCCGAAATGCCGGGCGCAGAGGGCGATCTGCAGCGTTCCCACCTTGTTGAAGACGTGACCGCTGAGGGTCAGCCGGTCGCAGCCGCAGAAAAAGCTGTTCACCATGCCCAGAGACATGATATGGGCGGGCATGTTGTCCGTGATCACCGTGGCGGGGATCCCCATGTCCGTAACGGCGGCGGCCGTCAGCCGCGCGCCCTGGAGGTAGGGCCGTGTTTCCGTACAGATAACCTCGATCTTTTTCCCTTGTTTCAGAACGTTGACAAGGGTGTAGACAAGGGTGGTGTCCGCCCAGCAGTGGGTCAGGACGGTGTCCCCGTCCCGGATCAGTTCCGCCCCGTTCTTTCCGAGACGGTCCATCTGCCGGCTGTCCTCTTCCACATACGCGTCCGCCGCCCTCAGAACGGCGTCCTCGATATCTTCCCCCGCTTCCGCCGCTTTCTCCGCCGCCCGGAGCATGGCCTCCGAGGCACGCCGCACGGAGCCGTTCATGGGACGGCTTTGGATAATGACGTCCGCCGCCTCACGCATTTTTTCCGGGAGAACGGAAGCGGGTTCCGTTTTGAACCTTTTTGCCGCCTGGACCATGCCGTACAGGGCAGCGAATTTCGGGCCGTAGCTCTGGGTGACCATGTCCCGGATCGCTCCGGCAACTTCCTCGTAGGAACCGCAGCGCACGAAGCGGACCGTGTGTGGGTAGACCCTCCGGTCCAGGATATAGACGACGCCGTCCTCGTACCGGGCGATGTTCTCCGGCCGGTTCAGGAACGGGAGGCTTTCGCTGAATGAAAACTGTTTTGACTGACGGGACATATCCAAAAACTCTCCTTTTCTTTCGGACCGCTCAGCGGGAAAGGATCTTCCGGGCGATCCGGGTGCCGAGTTTGTACAGCGGGGGCAGCAGGGCACGGTCCGCTTCTTTCAGTTTCTGACGGATCGGGATCTTCTGGGGACAGTGCTGCTCGCACTTTCCGCAGCCCACGCAGAGTGAGGCAAAGCCCGGGACTTTCTGCAGGCCGACATTCCGGACGAACTCAAAGCGGGCGCCGCTTTTAGAACCCATGGACATGAGATTCCAGTAATGGAAGTTCCCGGGGATATCCACACCCTTTGGACAGGGCATGCAGTACCGGCAGCCGGTGCACCCCACCTTTTCCTTTTCCCGGAGGATCCTCCGGATCTTTTCGATCAGATCGAAGTCCTCCTGCCGGAAGGAGCCCGGTTCCGCCGAGGAGGCGGTCCGGACGTTCTCCTCGACCATCTCAACGGAGTTCATGCCGGAGAGGACGCAGGTCACGCCGGGCTGATCCCACAGCCACCGGAGGCCCAGCTCCGCCGGAGCGCAGCCGGGTCTTGCCTCTTTGAGAAGCTGTTCCGCCTTATCCGGAAGCTTTGCCAGAGCGCCGCCCCGGAGAGGCTCCATGATGATCACGGGAATGTTCTTCCGGTGCGCCGCTTCCAGGCCCCTTCTTCCGGCCTGGCTGATCTCGTCCATGTAGTTGTACTGGATCTGGCAGAAATCCCAGTCGTAGGCGTTCAGGATCTTCAGGAACATTTCCGTGTCCCCGTGGTAGGAAAAGCCGATGTTTTGGATCCTGCCCTCCGCCTTCTGTTTCCGGATCCAGTCCTCCATGCCGAAGCTTTTGAGTTTTTCCCATTCGGAAAGGTCGGTGAACATGTGCATGAGGTAGTAGTCGATCCGGTCCGTGCGCAGAAGGGCCAGTTCTTTGGCAAAGGTCTTTTCAATGCCGTCCATGGAATGCATGACATATTGCGGGAGTTTCGTGGCGATGCTGACCCGGTCCCGGACACCGTTGGTCGAAAGGATCCTGCCGAGGCACTCCTCGTTTCCGGGATACATGTAGGCGGTGTCGAAGTAGTTGATCCCCCGCTCAATGGCCAGAAGCACTTCCCGTTCCGCCTTTTCGTAGTCAATGGAACCGTTCTTTCTGGAAAAGCGCATGCAGCCGTATCCCAGCTGGGAGATTTCCCTGCCGTATCTGTCTTTTCTGTATAGCATGCGCACCTCCTGCCTGTTCCTCTGCCGCATTGCGGAACCCCGCCGCTCCGGCGGAGCCCGGGGGAACGGTCACGGCATCCAAATCATTTTACCATGCATTTCTTTCAAACAACAAAACTCTGAACGGGACATTTTTGAGGGAGGCATATATTGAACAGCCGTTTCTTCTGCGTTACTATCATAGAGGAGAAATACCAACAGCGGATTTTCAGGAGGCATAATCAATGCAGTATCTCGGTATCGATGTGGATGTCCGGAATCTTCCGGAGCTGGACAAAAGCTTTCTTCCCGTCGGGAAGTTCAATGAGGCGTTCCTGAAGGACGCCCGGGTGCCTGTTTCCATTGCCGTGGAACGCACCGGAAACGAAGTGGCAGCCGAGCACACGTTCCTGCAGGGAAGGGATGAACTGACGGAAGCGGACAAGGTGTATCTGAACAACCTTGTAAAATCCGTTCTCTGGATGAAGGGCGGATACAGGGTCTTTGTGGCGGGTCCGGAAAAAGCGTATGAATATCTGAAAGAGTCCTTTTCCCCGACCGGAGGATACGCGTTTGATTATGAATTCTTCAGCAGGATCTACGACCGTCCCCTGGAGTTCCGGTTTGTGGACCGGGTCCCCGAGGAGCACAACGAACCGAAGAAGATCGGCGGGCACACGGAAGGCTGCCGCATCGGATTTGACGCCGGCGGTTCCGACCGCAAGATTTCCGCCGTGATCGACGGAGAGTCCGTATACAGCGAAGAGGTGGTCTGGTTCCCGAAGATCAACACGGATCCGGAATACCATTACGCCGGGATCGTCGAGGGGCTGAAGAGCGCTGCGTCCCATCTTCCGAGAGTGGACGCCGTGGGTGTTTCCAGCGCCGGCATCTTTATCAATGACCTTACCATGTCGGCATCCCTGTTCAACAAGATCCCCCGTGAGCTCTACAAGGAAAAAGTCCGGGACATCTATATCCGGGCGATCCGTGACACCTTCGGGGACATTCCCTACAGCGTCATCAACGACGGGGACGTGACGGCCCTTGCCGGCGCCATCAGTCTGGAGGATACCAACGTCCTCGGTATCGCCATGGGCACCAGCGAGGCCGGCGGATACGTGAACGAGGACGGCTGCGTCACCGGGTGGCTCAACGAGCTGGCCTTTATGCCCGTGGATGCGGATCCGGACGGATTTGTGGACGAGTGGTCCGGCGCGCGCGGTATCGGAAGCCAGTATTTCAGCCAGGATGCCGTGATCAATCTCGCGCCCAGAGCCGGCATTGAACTGGATCCTTGTCTGTCCCCGGCAGAAAAGCTGAAGACCGTTCAGGGGCTTATGGAGAAGAACGATCCCCGGGCGGTAGCCGTGTACCGCAGCATCGGGGTATTTCTGGCACATTCCCTTGCGCTGTATCACAAGGCGTATTCGTTCCGCCACGTGCTTCTTCTCGGACGTGTCATGTCCGGAAAGGGCGGCGAGATCCTTCTGGAAAAATGCAGGGAGGTGCTGGCGGACGAGTATCCGGAGTGCAGCTTCCATATCGCGCTTCCGGACGAGAAATTCCGCCGGGTGGGCCAGTCCGCGGTGGCCGCGTCCCTGCCGGAACTGAAAAATAGTCCGGGAACCGAAAAAGCGTAACAGAACAGAACCGGCAGGCTGTGAAGCCTGCCGGTTTTCTCATGTTTTTGCTTTGGATCAGAACCGGCCCCGGTCCGGACCGTACAGAAGGACGGAGGCGCTGCCCGAGAGACGGACCGTTTCACCGGCGCAGACAAAGACGGTGTCTCCTTTTTGCATGTTCAGACTGTTTTCCCCGCTTGACAGGACGGCGTTTCCATCGACACATGTCATTGCCCGGAAAGAACCGGAACCGGGCAGAAGTGCGTTGCCGGAGAGTTCCAGTCTATCCAGACAGAAGAGGTCTGTTCTCAGGATGTTCCGGATCAGGAGACCTTCTTTTTCGAGGACTTCACTGTCCGCCGGAACATCGGGGATCCCTTTTTTCAGATGGATGACATCCAGGGCCTTTTGGATATGCAGCGGTCTGGGCTTTCCGTCTCTGCCCAGACGGCCGTAGTCATATACGCGGTAGGTGAGGTTGCTGTTCTGCTGCAGTTCGGCCAGGGTCACGCCCTTTCCGAGAGCGTGCACCGTGCCCGCCGGGATATTGTAGATCTCGCCAGGACGGACGGAGATCCGGTTCAGAACGGACAGCAGGGATCCGTCACGGATCTTTTCCTCGAAGGCTTCTCTGGAGAGGTCGCGGTTCAGCCCGAGATAGATGCAGGCATCTTCCGCGGCTTCCAGGATATACCAGCACTCTGTTTTTCCGGAACTGTTTTCCACCCGCCGTGCGTACAGATCGTCCGGATGGACCTGCACGGAGAGAGGAGCGTCGGAATCGATCAGTTTGAACAGGACAGGGAGCGTTCCGTCGGGGCAGCCTTCCGGCCCGCAGTATTCGGGATGTATCTTCAGAACTTCCGGCAGTTCCATTCCGTCAAATTCCCCGCCGGACACCCTGCTTTTGCCATCGGGATGCGTGGACAGTTCCCAGGCTTCCGCAACGGGACCGTCGGATGATTTTCCGTATTTGTTTTTGAGATTGTTTCCGCCCCAGATGTAATCCTTCAGGGCAGCGTTCAGTTTCAGCATGCGGTTCCTTCTTTCGAGTGAATAATAAAATCAAAACAATAGTAGCACATGTTATACTTTTTGTATCAAATCAAATGAACGGAGGACTCCCGAATGAAAGTCGGCTTATATACCATTTCCTGTTCCGGCACATGGTTCAACGACCGCCCCGCGCTGACCGCGGAGGAATGCCTGGATACCGCGAAGAGGTTCGGATACGACGGGGTGGAGTTCGATCTGAAGCGTCCGGTCGCTTCCCCGCTGGATCTGGATGACAAACGGATCGGAGAGATCCGCGCCTACGCGGACAAACTCGGACTGGAACTCTATGCCACCGCCGCGAACAACTGCTTCGCGTCCATCGTGCCCGAACAGATCGAAAACGAGCTGATGTTCGTGCGGGAACAGATCAAGGTCACCGCCAAGCTGGGCGCTCCCGTGATGCGCGTCTTTGCCGCCTGGCGCGGGATCGTGAAGCGGGACGGAATCGCCACATATGAGGCGACAAAGATACCGGACTACCACGGCGCCCTGCCGCATCAGCTGCACCAGTCCGTCGCGGTCTGCCTCAGGGAGGCGGTGAAATGGGCGGAGGAATACAACGTGGTCCTGGCGCTCCAGAACCATGAGCCCGTGATCAAGGATTACCGGGACATGATCGATTTTGTCAAAGAGATCGATTCCCCGTATCTGAAGTGCTGCTTCGACGCGCCCTGCGAAGGATATGTGGCGGAGAAACAGACCGATGATTATATCCGGAAGGCCACTTTGGATGTGGGAGACCTTCAGGTCCTGTCCCACGCCAACGCCGAGTTCGAGGAGGATGCGGACGGAAGCATCCGGATGATCCACTATGACAACCAGATGGCCCTGACCAACTATCCGGTGTTCATCCGGACCCTTAAAGAGACCGTATACGACGGATACATCGGATACGAGTTCTGCCATATGCCCTTCCACAACGGAAAGATCCTGGGTTACAACGACTATATCGAGAACCAGATCCGGCTGGCGCAGAAATACTTCAGGGGACTGATCGAAAACCCGTAAGTGCCTGCTTTCCGGCGGGAATCCGCTCTGCTTTCCTTTTCCGGAAGAATTTGCTAGAATTATCCGATAATGTTTTTGGGGGAACTTATGAGTCAGGAAGAGATCATCCGTTCCGTGTGCGAAGCGTTTTCCGTTCCCGGAACGGTCACGGAGATCACATATATCCCGAACGGGCATCTGCACAATACGTACAAAGTGACGCTGCGGCAGGAGAACGGGGATGAACGGAGCCTGGTGCTGCAGGAGATCAACACATACGCTTTCCGCAAACCTGTTGAGGTCATGGAAAACATCGACCGGGTCACGCGGCATATCCAGAAAAAGAAACCGGGAGACAGCAGTCTGAAATTCGGCCGTACGGAAGACGGCAAGCCCTACTACATCGCGGACGAAGAACACGGCGGCGGTTTCTGGAGGATGTACAACTATATCGACTCGGTCACGTTCAACACCTGCACCGATCTTCCGGTGGTGCGGAGAACGGGCGAGGCGTTCGGAAGCTTTCTGAACATGCTTGCCGATTTTGAAGCGGAAAAGCTGTATTATTCCATTCCGGATTTTCACAATACGCCTGCCCGGTATGAGCAGCTGCAGGCGGCTGTCCGGGAAGACGCCGGCGGAAGGGTGAAGACGGCGGAGACGGAGATCCGCGAGCTCCTGGAGGACAGGGACAGGATCTGCAGGCTGACCGAACTCTACAACGAGGGAAAACTGCCGGTCCGTGTGACCCACAACGACACAAAGATCAACAATGTCCTGTTTGACCGGGAAACCATGGAGCCGCTGGCGGTCATCGACCTGGATACCGTTATGCCCGGCCTTGCCGGACATGATTTCGGAGACGCCGTCCGGTTCGTCGCCAACACGACGGTGGAGGACGACAAAAACCCGGAGAACGCGAAACTGGACATGGAACTGTTCAAAGCCTTCGCGGACGGCTATCTGTCGGAAACGGCCGACCGGCTGACGGATACGGAGATCGGAACGCTGGCGCTGTCCTGTTACGACATCACCATGGAACTCGCGTCCCGCTTTCTGACCGACTATCTGTCGGGGGACAAATACTTCCATATCGACTACCCGGAGCACAACCTGGTCCGGACCAGGTGCCAGATGGCGCTCGCCAGGGATATGGCGGACAAGCTTGACAGTATGCAGGAGATCATTGACGGATTCGCGTCAAAGTACAGAAAGGACAAGGCTAAGAAATGATCATTCGCAACGCAAACGTATTTCTGGAAGACCACAGGTTCCATAAAACGGACGTGGAGTTCGATGAAAAGATCCTTTCCGTCGGGCAGATCCCGGACGGAGAGGGCGTGGACGCGGAGGGTCGGTATCTTGTTCCCGGTCTGATAGATATCCATACCCACGGCGCCATGGGCGGCGACCCGGACGAGGGAACGCAGGAAGCGCTGGACAAGATGGCAAAGTTTTACGCGGCAAACGGCGTTACCTCCTTCTGCGCCACCACCGTCACCATGCCGGAGGACGTGCTTACGGACGCGATGCACGCCGTGCGGGATTATGTGAGGAAACCGGACGGCGCCAAGTGCATCGGGGCGCATCTGGAAGGACCCTTCATCTGTGAGGCGAAGAAGGGCGCCATGAACCCGCTGTACATCCGGAAGCCGGATTTTGAGATGCTGAAGCGTCTGAATGAGGCGGCGGGCGGCAAGGTGGTCACCTGCATCGTGGCACCGGACATGGAAGGCGGACTGGAATTCGTGGAAAAGGCGAAGGACATCTGCAGCATTTCCGTCGGGCACACCATGGCGGACTATGAGACGGCCAAAAAGGCATACGACCTGGGAGCCACGAGAGCGACGCATCTTTTCAATGCCATGCCGGGCTTTTTGCACAGAGAGCCCGCGGTGGTGGGCGCGGCGATGGACAGCGGCGTGTTCGCGGAACTGATCTGCGACGGGCATCACATCCATCCCAGCATGATCCGCGCGGTGTTCCGCATGTTCCCGGAGAAGGTCGTGATCATCACCGACTCGCTCCAGTGCGCGGGCATGCCGGAGGGGTACGAGTTTGAAATGGGCAACCTGCAGATGCAGGTAAGAGACGGAGCGGCGTTCCTTTTAAACCAGAACACTCTGACCGGTTCGGTGGCAAGCCTCAGTAAATGCGTGAAGAACGTGATCGAATTCGGGATCTCCCCGGAGGACGCGATCCTTTCGGCCAGCGAAAACCCCGCGAAAGCGGTGGGCGCCTTCGGCGACAGGGGATCCGTTTCTGTCGGAAAATGCGCTGACCTTGTTCTTATGGATCCGGACTGGTCGGTTTCCGAAGTGTTCATCGACGGGAAAAAGATATAAGAAAAAAGATTCCAACAGGAGGCCTTCCGGCACGGACGGAGGGCCTTTTTTCATGCGCCGAAGGGCAGGAAACGTGACGCAGAATGAAAAGATATGATTGAAAATGCAATTTTTTGCATTATAATATAGTTGTCAAAACAGTGATTTACGGGAGAATGAATATGAAGACGACAGACGCGAGAAAAAGAGCTATTCTGGAAGGTTTCAAAAACGGACTGATCGTATCCTGCCAGGTGCAGCATGACGATCCGATCTCCACGCCGGACATGCACGTGAAGATGGCGGAAGCCGCCGCGTGGGGCGGCGCGGTGGGGATCCGGGCAAACGCGCCGGACCAGATCCGGGACATCAAGAAGGCGGTGGACCTGCCGGTGATCGGGCTGTACAAGCAGTGGCACGACAACACGGACGTGTTCATCACGCCGACGTTGGACGCGGTACGGGAGGTCTACGAGGCAGGCGCGGAGATCATCGCCCTGGACTGCACGGACCAGATCACGGCGGAAGGCCGTCCCGCGTACGAGCTTCTGCCTGTGGCAAAAAAGGAGTTCCCGGATGCCATGTTCTTTGCGGATGTTTCCACATACGACGAGGCGAAGCGCGCGGTGGAAATGGGAGCGGATATCGTGGGACCGACCCTTTACGGCTATACGGAGTCGACAAAGCATATCGAGGAACCCAATCTCCGGGAATTCGCGAGGATGTGCCGTGACTTCGGCGATGAGACATACATGATCATGGAAGGACATATCTATACGCCGGAAGACGCGATCAAGTGCCTGTACCTCGGCGCGCACGCCGTTGTGGTGGGCAGCGCCATCACCCGGCCCCACCTGATCACGAAACGGTTCACGGATCTGATGGGCGGACTGAACGACAACTGGAGAAACGCTGAGAGGAGCAAGCACTGATGACTTATTCCGCGGAGACCGCGCAGAACGTTGAAGTCAGCAAAAAGTTCGCGCCGGAACTTCCCGTTCCGGAGCAGCTTCTGCTGATGGAAAAATACACGGATGTGCACCGGGCGAATCTGGACAGACCCAGGGAGGAGCGGGAAGCCGCCTGCCTGAAGGTCCTGTACCCCGCCCTGTTCCGCTCTGTCGGAAAGGATGACCTGATCGCCGGAAGGCTGGATTTCCTTCCCATCGGGTTCGGATGCGTGACATCTGTGGGCGGCGTGGGACACTACTGCGTGTTCCGCAAACTGCGCGCTTTCCAGCAGACGCTTCCCGAACAGGACAGACCCAGGGTGGATGCCCTGTACGACTACTGGCTGCAGCATGACCTGAAAACGAAATACTGCAAAAAACACCTGAAGGACAACACTGTCGGCATGTTCATCGACTGTGATTATCCTCTGATCGCCACGGCGCGGCTGTCCGGCATGATGCTCAACTACAGGACCCTCATGGATCTTGGCATTCCGGGACTGGCCGGACGGATCAGGGAACTTCAGAAACAGAATGGGGACAGCCCCTTCTACAAAGCATGTCTGGACTGCCTGGAACTGTACGGGACCTGCGCGGAGGCGCTGGCGGAGAAGTGCAGGGAGGCCGGAAAGGACGCGGACGCCGCCCGCCGGAAGGATCTGGAGCGGATGATCTCCGATCTGGAGAGCGTACGGGTGCGCAAGCCGGAGCATTTCACGGAAGCGCTGCAGCTGTTCTGGCTGTATGCCCTGCTCGCGGGCGTGATCAACTACGGACGCATGGACGATGTCCTTGGACCGTTTCTGAAAAAGGACCTGGACAGCGGGTACCTGACCGAACAGGAAGCGTTCCGGATCCTGCGTTCCCTCTGGTTGCTCATCGAGAACCGCAGGACCACGGTGAACGGAAGGATCATCGTGGGCGGACGCGGAAGAAGGGATCCGGAGAGCGCGGACGTCTTCGCGCGGCTTGCCATGAAGGTCGCCCAGTCCTGCCGGTACGTGGAACCCCAGTTCACCCTGCGTTTTGACAGGAACACGCCGGAGGACATCATTGACAGCGCGCTGGACACCATCGGCCAGGGCGCGACATATCCCACTCTGTACAACGACGACGTGAACATCCCCGCGGTCATGTTCGGCATGCGGGTGGATGAAAAGACGGCGGAACAGTATGTTCCCTTCGGATGCGGGGAGTTCGTCATCCAGGGGCAGAGCACGGGAACGCCGAATACCTGCATCAACCTGCTGAAGATCTTGCAGATGAGCCTGAACGGCGGCATCGATCCGGAGGACGGGATCGACAAGAGCGACGGGGTGGAACTGCTGCCCTGCGAAAAGCTGGGGACCTTTGAGATGCTGTTCGGCCAGTACAAAAAGCTTCTCGACCATTATCTCGACCTGTCCGTGGAGGCACAGACGGCATCCTACCGGGTCATGAACGAGGACGTTTCCTTCCTCTTTACCAGCATCCTGATGGATGACTGTCTGGCAAGGGGGAAGGCTGTTCTGGACGGCGGGATCCGGTACCTCGGCGGGACCAACGAGACTTACGGGAACATCAATGTTTCCGATTCCCTGACGGCCATCGACCGGCTCGTATACAAGGATAAAAAACTGACGCTGCGGGAGATCGTGGACGCGGCGAAGAACAACTTTGCAGGCGCGGAGCGTCTCAGAAGAAGCCTCTGGGAGGCGCCGAAATACGGAAACGACAATGAGGAGGCGGACAGCATGGCGGACCGGGTGTTCGTCCATGTGGCCAACGGTGTCCGTGACCGGGGCATCCGGAACGGGATGCAGTACTATCTCATCGTCATCAGCAACAACCAGCTGAACACGGAATGGGGACGGAAGACCGCCGCGTCCTATGACGGACGGTTCCGGGGACAGTTCATGAACCCCGCCAACAATCCCCAGGGCGGCGCCAACAAGGAAGGACCCACGGCCATGCTGAAGTCCCTTTCCCGTTTCAACGCGAAGCTGCACGGCGGCAGTGTGCAGAACATCAAGTTCACGCCGGCCATGTTCAACGGAAAGCGGGACCTGATCAAGTCCATGTTCCGCGTGTATTTCGACAACGGCGGCTGCCATCTGATGGTGACGGTGGTGGACCGGGGCGTTCTGGAAAAGGCCGTGGAGCATCCGGAGGATTACAGGGACCTGATCGTCCGTGTATCCGGGTTCTCCGCCGTTTTCGTGGACCTGGAGCCGGATGTGCAGCAGGAGCTCATGAGCCGGGTTCTGTATGGATAACAACGGAGAAAAAAAGAATACATTGTTTGTGACACAGCTGGAGCGCTGTGCGGTGAACGACGGCCCGGGGATCCGGACGGTCGTTTTTCTGCAGGGCTGTCCTCTGCGCTGTCCCTGGTGCTGCAATCCGGAAACGCGTCCGGCGCGTCCGGTCCTGATGCATGACGGAAAGCTCTGCGTGGGATGCGGTACCTGCGCACAGACCTGCGCTTTCGGGAACATCACGGTCACGGACGGCAGGGTCCGCATCGACAGAAACGCCTGCCGGCTCTGCGGCGCCTGCGGGGATGCCTGTCCCGTGGGGGCGCTGAAGTTCTCCTCCCGGGAAATGACGGTGGAGGAGATCCTGTCCGCCGTGGAAAGGGACCGGCCGTTCTATGAGGAGAGCGGCGGAGGCGTGACGCTTTCCGGAGGCGAACCGCTTCTGCAGAAGGCGTCACCGGAGCTTCTGAGAAAAGCGAAGGAAAGGGAACTGCATACCTGCGTGGAAACGACGCTTTCCGTGTCCCGGCGGATCCTGGAGGAGGCAGCGCCGTATGTGGATCTGTTCTATGCCGACGCGAAACATCCGGACCCGGAAAGGCTCATGGAAGTTACCGGGGCGGATCCGGAACGCATTCTGGACAATCTGAAGTTTCTTGCCGGCAGCGGGAAAGCCGTGACGCTGCGCACGCCGGTGATCCCCGGATTCAACAGGGATGTCTCCGTCATGAGGAAACTGTTTTCCCTCGCGCTTGAGAACGGCATAACGGATTATGTTCTGCTCCCCTATCATTCCCTGGGAACAAAGAAGTATGAGATGCTGGATATGCCCTATCCCATGGGACAGACGGAGGTCCTGCAGCCGGAGGATCTTTCGGAGTTTCAGCGGCTCGGGGAGTTCATGGGTCTGCGGGTGCGCATCGGCGGATAAGATTCTTGCGGTTTTCCGGTCCGCTGATATACTATTTTCTAGAATACAAGGATAAAGAAGGTCTTCCATTGATCGAAGTAAAGAATCTGACAAAACATTACGGGGAAAAGGTGGCACTGAAGGATATCAGCTTTTCCATCAAGCAGGGAGAGATCGTGGGTCTGCTCGGTCTGAACGGCGCGGGCAAAAGCACCACGATGAACATCCTGACCGGATACATCAGCCCCAGCGGCGGCTCGGTGTCCATTGACGGATACGACGTGCTGCGGGACTCCATCAAGGCGAAAAGCGTTATCGGGTATCTGCCGGAACAGTTTTCCTTCTATCCGGACATGCGGGTGACGGAATACCTGGATTTTGCCTGCGACCTGAAGGGGTATCCCTCCGGCGAAAAGCGGAAGGAGCACCTGTCGAAGATCTGCGACAAGGTGGGCATCACCCACATCCGTTCCAGAATGATCCGCAATCTGTCCAAGGGTTACAAACAGCGTGTCGGTTTTGCCCAGGCCCTGATCGGGAATCCCAAGGTCCTGATCCTGGACGAGCCCACGGTGGGACTTGACCCGTCCCAGATCATAGAGATCCGGCAGCTGATCAAGGATTCCGGACATGAGAGCACGGTGATCGTTTCCTCCCATATCCTTTCGGAGATCCAGGCAATCTGCAACCGCATCCTGGTCATCCATGACGGCAGGATCGTCGCGGACGGTTCGCCGGAGGAACTGAAACACGCCATGCAGACCGGAAACCGGACCGCCGTGCGTGTCAAGGGAAGTCCGGAACAGATCGAAAAGGCCCTGAACGGGATCCCGGATCTGAAGCAGATCACGCATCTGCCCCAGAAGGAAACGGGTACGGAGGAGTATCTTCTGATCGGGCGGAAGAACAAGGATATCCGCGAGGATGTTTTCCGTGTCCTGGCGAAAGCGGACCTGCCGCTTCTGTATACCTACGGAAGCGAGTTCTCGCTGGAGGATGTCTTCCTCCATCTCACATCGGAGAATAAGGGGGAAAAGGAAGCATGATCGCAGTATTCAAGCGGGAATTCAACGCGTACTTCCGTGCGCCCCTGGGCTACGTGATCGTGGCGGTCGCGTTCTTCTTTACGAACTATTATTTCTATACGAACAATCTTTACGGCGGAACGACGGATTTCTCGAGCCTGTACAAGCTGATGTTCTCGGTCATCCTGTTCCTTATTCCGGTTTTGACCATGCGTCTTATGAGCGAGGACAAGCGCTCGAAAACGGATCAGCTGCTTCTGACTGCTCCGGTGTCCAGATTCAGCATTGTGTTCGGAAAATACCTTGCCGCCGTCTGCGTTTACGCCATTGCGATTTCCGCCACCCTGATTGACGCGGTGATCGCCTCCTTCTACGGAAAGGTGGACTGGCCCTGCGTCTTCGGGAATTTCCTGGGTCTGTTCCTTCTGGGACTGGCCCTGATCGCCATCTGCATGTTCCTGAGCTCCATTACGGAGAGCCAGGTGATCGCCGCGGTGCTGGGATTCGCCGTCAGCCTGTTCCTTGTGCTGGTGGACGCCCTTTCCTATGTGGTCAGCAGCGATTTTCTGAAGACGGTGTTTACGTATCTTTCCTTCAGTGAACGGTACAATCCGTTTGCCATCGGCATACTGGATCTGAGCAACGTTGTGTTCTTCCTGAGCATAGCGGCACTGTTCCTCTGCATTACGACAGGCGGTCTGGAACGCCGCCGCTGGAACTGAGGGGGTGCGGGCATGAAAAACAATTCGCTGAAACTCAATACCCTCTTCGGGATCCTGATCGCGGCGCTGGTGCTGATCACGTTCCTGCTGAACGCGGTCATGTTCACCCTTTCCCAGCGGTATCCCCTGAGCACGGACCTGAACGCGAACGCGGCGTACCATGTCGGAGAGGACACGAAAGCGGTTCTGGACATGGTCACGGACGACTTGGAGCTGTATGTGCTGTCCGCCAAGGAGGACCTCTCCGGAAATTCGTACCTGACGCAGGTGCAGAAGATATTGGAGGAGTATCCGAAGCACAGCGGACACATCCGCCTGACCTATATCGACTATGTTTCGGATCCGACCTTTGCCGCGAACTATCCCAACCTGGAACTCTCCACGGGAGATGTTCTGATCGTGGGCCCGGAGAGCGTGAAACAGGTGCCGCTGGCCAGTATGTTCAACTACACCTATGACGCGTCCGGAAGTCTGACGGTCCTGTCCAGCCGGGCGGAGGAGGCTGTCACCTCGGGCATCGTATCTGTGATCTCCCCCGACCCCGTCCGCATCGCGTTCCTGGCCGGCAGCGGCGTTTCGGAGGATACGGACGCGCTGAGGAGCATCCTGTCGGACAACAATTTCAAAGTGGAGCAGGCGAATCTTGTTTCGGATGATTTCTCCCGGTATGATATCCTGCTTCTTCTGGCGCCGACTTCTGACCTGTCGGAGGACAGCCTGAAGAAACTGGACAGTTTTCTCTACAATGACGGCGAATACGGGAAGATGCTGTTGTACTCCGCGGATGTCAATCAGCCGGAACTGCCGAACGTTGCCGCGTTCCTGCGGGAATGGGGGATCGAGGTCGGGGACGGCGCCGTTTTTGAAACGGAAGGCAGCCATGCGTACAGCTACCAGCCGTATTATCCCCTTGTTGAGTACAGGGACGAGACGTTCCGGGATCTTCTGAAGGACAGCACGAATCCGGTCCTCATGCCGCTTTCGAGACCTCTGTCGGCTCTGTTCTCCTACAGGAACAACCGCACCGTGACGGAACTGCTTTCCTTCTATGATACTTCCGGCGTGCGTCCGTCGGCCGCCGATGATACGTTCACGGCATCTCAGGCGACCGTCCGGGGGCCCATGCCGGCCATGCTCCTGTCCACCATGCAGATCGCGAAGGCGGACGGGGAAACAGGCAAGAGCAATGTCCTTGTCTGCGCATCCACATCGGCGCTGGGAGCAAGCGCGGTCTCCAATACGTCTCTCAACAACGCGAATTATCTCGTGACGGTCTTCAACCGTCTGTTTGAGCGTGAAAACGCGGTATCCATCGAGGCGAAATCCCTCGCGGGCAATCTCCTCGGCATATCCACGGCGGCGGCCTCCACCTGGGGGATCGTTCTGTGCGTGGTGATCCCCCTGCTGATCCTCGGCGCGGGCATTGCGATCTTCCTGTCCAGGAGGCACAAGTAATGGTAAAGAAACTGACAATCTGGGTCTGCGTCGCACTGGGCATCGCACTGGTATTGGGACTGGTCTGGATCGTTCTGCTGAACACGGACGTCCGGACGGAATCCTCCGTCAAGGTTTTTGTGGAGCATGAACCGGCGGAAATTGAAAGGATGACGGTCCTCAACACCTACGGAAAGTATGAGGTCAGACTGGAGGACGACGGTTACGTGTTCGACGATATCCCCGCCAACATCGTGGATTCGGAGGGATTCTTTGAACTCATGAACCATGCCGCCGCTTTCGGCTCTCTCCGCTGCGTGACGAAGGATCCGGAGACGCTGAAGGAATACGGGCTGGACGAGCCGAAATCGATCCTCTCCGTGGCCTACACGGACGGGAGCTCCTTTGGCATGCGTATCGGGAACAGGGAACCCGTCAGCGGAAACTATTACGGGCTGGTGGAAGGCGACGGGGCTGTCTATCTGTTCTCGGAAGAGGACATGCTCTATTTCCTCTGCGGGAAGCAGACGTATATCTCCATGCAGGTCACGCCCGAACTGGCGGTATCGAGTCCGCTGTCCGCAATCCGGGACATCACGTTCTCCGGAACGGCCTTTGAGCGGCCCATCACCGTGGAAGCCGTAACGGAGGCGAACACGGAGGCCAGACTCGCGGCGAAATCCTTCGGACCCGCGACACATATCGTGAAGCTGAAGGGCGTGTACGAACTGGACCAGACCTACGGGATCGAAATACTCGGTTCCGTCCTGGGGATCCGGGCGGAGGAAGTCGTCGGCTACAACCTGACGGACAACGATCTGAGCCAGCTCGGCTTTGACGATCCGGCGTACCGTGTCTCCTTTGCGCTGAAGAACGGAACGGACTATATCGCGGATTACGAGCTTTCCCTCGTGCCCGCGAAAGAATATTACATGGCGACCATGAAGGGGACCGGCGTGGTCTTTCTGGTCCGGCCGCCGGCATTTGTGATGCTGGATTACACGAAACTCTGCCGCAGGTGGTTCCTGTCGCCGCTGCTTGCCGATCTGAAGAGCTTTTCCGTGGAGTTCGGCGGGAAGACCTACACTTATGTCTATACCAAGGACGCGGACAAGAACGTCACCGTTACCGTGAACGGACAGGAAATGGACGCGGAACTGTTCTACACATTTTACAGGCTCGTGACCAGCGCGTCCTCGGACGGCAGATATCTGGAGGATCCGTCCGTGGAAGGGGATCCGCTGATGACGGTCACATACGAATACAACGACGGAAGCAAGGCGCCGGACGTGATGAAACTCTACGGAGGCAGTCCGCGCCGGACCAATGTGGAAGTGAACGGCGTGGTCGAATTCGACATGGCTCAGGCGTATCTGGACGCCATGCAGACTGCGTGTGAGCATACGGTCACCGGTGAGGCGATCGAAGAGAACTGGTAACAAAGGAAAGGGGAACAGGTTCCATGGACAAGAAACTGAAGGTCTGTATCATCAGCGCAGGCATGATTACCAATGCCGCGCATATTCCGGCGTATCTCTCCAGCGGGGACCGCTGCGAGGTGAAAGCCGTCTGCGATCTGAACGCCGCCGCGGCCGAAGGTACGGCAAAGCGGTTCGGGATCCCCAACTGGTACACGGACGCGGAGGAAATGCTGGAGAAGGAAAAACCGGACATCGTTTCCGTGTGCGTGCCCAACGGACTGCATAAGAAAATGACGATGATGGCTCTGGAGCACGGCTGCCACGTTGCCTGCGAGAAGCCTGTCGCCCTGACCTACGCGGACGCCAAGGAGATGTACGATACGGCGGAGAAGAAGGGAAAGACCCTGATCGCCTGCCAGGTGCTGCGTTACAACCCGGAATACCAGTTTGCGCGGGAGTGCTATGATAACGGCACGCTGGGAGACGTCTACTATTCGGAATTCTCCCTGATCCGCCGCCGCGGTGTTCCGAAGTGGGGCGCGTTCCACAGGAAGGCTGCGTCCGGCGGCGGCGCTCTGTGCGATCTGGGCGTGCACATGATCGACGCGGCGCTCTGGACCATGGGAAATCCGGAGGTGGCCTCCGTCAGCGGCAGCACCTCCTCCTATATCGCGCGCAACGAGAAAGACGTTCTGACCAGCCTCGCGGAAAGCGGCGCGCCGGCAGGCGTGTTCACACGGCAGAAATATGCCCCGGAAGAGTTAGAGGTCGAGGAGTTCGCTGCCGGCGGAATCCGGCTGAAGAACGGCGGTATGATCAGCTTCAAGACTTCCTGGGCCGTCAACCTTCCCAACGAGTACCGGATGAGCCTTGCGGGAACGAAGGCCGGGCTCCTGCTTCCGGAGATGAAACTTCTGAGCACTATGGGCAAATACCAGGCGGACATCCAGCCGCGGCTGTTCCCGGACGAGGAACGGTTCGCCAAGGAGGCGTTCCCCGGACATCACTTCCTGATCGAGAACTTCATCGGTCACATCCTGGACGGAACGGAACTGATGGTCAAACCCGAGCAGACCCTCGCGGTCACGGCGGTCATTGAGGCGTTCTACAGGTCCGCGGCGGAGGGAAGAGAGGTATCCGTGGAGGAACTGATCCGGTAAGACGGAAAATATTGCACGATAGTTGCAATTCATTGCAAAAAATTGCAGAAAATGGCTTAGATGCCTTGCGCAACCATATTTGCTATGGTAACATGAACTTGCGAAACCGCGCAGTTTTGTGTTGCGCGGAATGACCCGGAATAATGACCCGAAAGGGTTATTAAAATAAAACGGAGGAAAGAATATGAAAAAAATCATTGCACTTGCACTGGTTCTTGCCATGGTGTTTGCACTCGTAGCTTGCGATGCAAACGGCAACATTGACCAGGCGGCGGTTGAACAGGCTGCGACAGAAATCGCTGCAGCTGTTCAGGAAGCAGCTCCGGCAGCAGAACCCGCTGCAGAACCGGCAGAAGAAGCTCCGGCAGCAGAAGAAGCTCCGGCAGGAAACAAAGCCCTGAAGCTCGCTTCTCACAACGCGGTTGTTGAAGGAAACCCCTACCGTGTACGTTACGAGCTCGACATTCAGGAAGCAGCGGCAGACGCAGCAAACTACGGCTATGACGTAAGCTACAACTCCTTTGTTGCGAACTCTGACCAGGCAACTGAAATCCAGCAGATCCAGAACTCCATCAACGAGGGATATGACATCATCCTCGTCAACCCCTGCGCAACAACAGGTCTTGACCCGGTCATCCTCGCTGCCCAGGATGCTGGCATCTACTACATCAACTCCGACTGCGCTTACATGAGCACGGATGTTGACATTCTGAACGTCTGCACCGACCAGGAATACCTCGGCTACAAGACAGGTTCCTATGCCGGTGAAGTTCTGCCCGCGGGCTCCAAGATCGCTATGATCGCGGCTTGGGACGGCAACCAGGCGAACACAGACCGTCAGCGCGGTTTTGAGAAAGCCATCGCAGAGGGCGGACTCGACGTCGTTGCTACCGGAAACCATGACTGGGATACAACGAAATCCCAGCAGATCATGGCTGAGATCCTGAACTCCGGCAAACAGATCGACGGCGTTCTCGTTTCCCAGTGCGCTGAGAATGCTCTTGCAGCATACGATGCAGCAGGCGTTGCATATCCGGGATTCATCGGATTCGGCGACACCGGTGCTTTCATGCACAAGATGGTTGAGATCAACAAGGACGGCACAGTTCTTCCGTTCATCGTTCTCTCCAATCCTCCGGGAGTTGGCGCAACTGCATTCAACTTCGCTCTGAACGCAATCGAAGGCAAGACCCTGAAAGACGGCGTCTATGCAGAGGGCTGCGAAGATACACATCAGATCTGGATCAAATCCAAAGTCTGCTTCACAGATAAAGATCTGGCCGCCGGCACAGAGGTCGAAGGCATGTCCATTCCGGATTACGCCGCAAGCTTCGAAGATGGCGACAGCATCACCTTCTGGCTGACAAAAGCTGAAGTCGCTGATATGTACTTCAATTAATTGAATCTGATTGATCAGATATATGGCCGGCGGAGAAATCCGTCGGCCATTTTCAAGAATAGGTTGTTCAAAACAATTTCCAGATAGTATATAATTTTAGTGTTGTAAACAAAGCAGTTATTCTGCTTCTACATATTCCATTCAGTAATTTATCCGTCGGAGGTGATATCTCTTGTTTGAAATGCGAGGCATAGACAAGCATTTCGGCGCGGTCGTCGCACTGAAGAATGCTTCTCTGCAGGCCAATCCGGGTGAAGTCCTTGCACTGGTCGGTTCAAACGGGTCCGGAAAATCCACAATGGTCAAGGTCCTGGCAGGTCTTGTCGCGCCCAATGCCGGTGAAGTTTTGATCGACGGAAAACCCGTTACGATCCGCAACGGTATCGATTCCAAGAAGCTTGGAATCGCGACGGCATTCCAGGATCTGAGTCTGATCCCGACCATGTCCGTTATGGACAACATCCTTCTGGGCCGTGAGCCGAGAACCAAAGCCGGTTTTGTGGATAAGAAAGAATCCCTCCGGGCGGTGCAGGAACTGCTGGACCGCTTTGAGATCGACTGTGATCCGGACGATTACGTGCAGACGCTGATGCCGTCCACACAGAGCATGCTGGAGGTTGCCAAGGCTGTTTTCCAGAAACCGAAACTTCTGCTTCTTGACGAAGTCACGGCTTCTCTCCACTATGACGAGATCGACCGCCTGTTCAAGATCATCAAGGAACTGAAAGAAGAGGGCGTGGCAATGATCTATGTCACGCACCGCATGAACGAGATCTTCCAGGTCTGCGATACCATCAATATCATGCGTTCCGGAGAGACGATCACTACCGGCAAGGTTTCCGACTTCACGCTGGACGACATCGTTTTCCATATGACAGGACAGCGTCCCGCCGCGGCGGAAGAGAGGGCTGTGGAGGAGCACATCACCGATGCGGAGTGCATCCTGGATGTCAAGGACCTCTCCATTTACCCGAAGGTGCAGGATGTTTCCATGAAGGCCTACAAGGGCGAGATCGTCGGTATCGGCGGTCTGCAGGGACAGGGCCAGCCGGAAGTGATCCGCGCCATCCTCGGTGCCATCCGTCCGGAAAGCGGTACCATCGAATACCTCGGAAAGGAAGTCCATTTCAAGGAACCTTCCGACGGCGTTCACGCGGGGATCGGTTTTATTTCCGGCGAAAGGAACGTGGAGGCCATGTTCCCGATCCGTCCCATCAGCGAAAACATTTTTGCCGGCAATGCCGCAAAGGGCAAGTGGTTCAGTTTCCTGAAGCCCTCCTTCGTCAACAAGTTCTCGAAGGATGCCGTGGATAAATACAATATCAAGATCGGAAAGCTGAAGGATCCGGCCAGCTCCCTTTCCGGCGGCAACCAGCAGAAGCTGGTGGTCGCGAGATGGATCGCGATGAATCCGAATCTTTTGCTGCTGGATGACCCGACCAAAGGCGTCGACATCCATTCCCGTAAAGAGATCCATCAGATCCTGCGTGACTGCACTGCGAACGGCATGACCGTCATCATTTCCGCCAGTGACAATGATGAGCTTCTGGACATTGCCGACCGCATCTATGTCTTCTATGAGGGCAAGGTCGTAAGCATGCTTCACGGCGAAGCCAAGAACGCGCAGAATCTGGTCGCTGCCATGATGGGCATGAGCAGCGATGAGGAAAAGGGAGGTGAGTCCTGATGCAAAGCGCATTCCAGAGATTTAAACGGAAACCTGTATTTACGGGATTCATTCTTTTCCTGGCGGTCCTGATTCTGAACCTTGTTGTTCAGGGTATTTCCACCTGTATCACAAACGGTTTCAGTGCGAAGAATTTCTTCGCCCTGTTTTCGCCGAATTCCCTGAATACGCTGATCCGCACGAACCTGCCCTTCATCCTCGTCACCATGGGACAGGCACTGCTGCTTCTTGTCGGACAGATGGATGTTTCCATCGGTGTCCAGATCGCTCTGGTCAACGTTGTATGCATCATGGTCCCCCAGGAGTGGGGCGTACCGGTCTGGGTCGGCTGGCTCTGCGGTCTGGGCGTCTCGCTGCTGATCTCGCTTCTCTGCGATTTCTGCTGCTCCATTCTCCGTCTTCCGGCGCTCCTTGCGTCCTATGCGCTGACCTACCTAATCAAGGGCATCAACGTTCTGATCATGGATGTTCCGCAGGGATCCGTGCCGAAGGAATACTGGAGACCGTTCCAGTCCACGCTTCTGGGCGTGATCGGGAAAGACAACACGACGCTGAAGTTCCTGGATTACATTCCGGTATCGCTTCTGGTGTTTATCGCCGTTCTTCTGATCTGGCTCTTCTTTGTGAAGCGGCCTTTCGGTAAACATATCTACGCTGTCGGCGGCAATCCGAGAAACGCGTTTGCGGCGGGCATCAGCCCGGAGGGCGTCCATCTGAAAGCGTTCCTGATCAAGGGATTCTTTGTTGCGGTCGCCGGTATCGCCATGACGCTGAACGCGGCGTCCGGAAACCCGCTTCAGTGCGAGGAGTACGGCATCAAGTCCCTGTCAGCCGCCATTATCGGCGGTCTCGGCTGGGGCGGCTGGGGATCCATCGGCTGCGGTGTGTTCGGCGGCTGGTTCCTCGTTCTGATCAACAATACGGTTTACTACTTCTTCACGCTGCTTTCCAAACTGTTCCCGGGATTTACGGTAACATCCTACTGGCAGAATTTCGTATCCGACCTGATCATATTCGCCGGTCTTCTGATGACTATCGTCACGGCCAAGTCGCAGCGTGAGACACTGAAGCAGGGCCTCAAACAACAGTTCAAGAGAGGTGAGAAGTATGTCAAGTAATGAACTTCGGGTCAATGAAGCGCCAAAGGGAGACTTCTTTGCGAGACTGAACCTCTTTGTGCAGACGCATACCGCTCTGATGGCTTTCGGGATCGCCGTGATCCTGATGATTGCGACCCTGATCGTCAATCCGAACGCATTCAATCTCGTTGCGGTGGGCAATATCATTCTTCTGACGATCCTGCTGAGCATTCCCGCGGCCGGGCAGACCATTGTTCTCATCGGCGGCGGAATGGACTTCGGTGTGGGCGCTGTCATGTCCGCGACCGCGATCCTGACCACATATACGATGCGCGGACAGGAAGGACACTTTTTGAAAGTCCTTCTGATCGCTCTTGCCATCGGTGCTTTTGTCGGGCTGTTGAACGGCTTCTGCTCCGTAAAGATCGGACTTCCCGCCATGATCGTCACCATGGCTATCGCCAACATCGTTACAAGGATGCAGTACATTCTGACGAACGGCATCATGTCCGGTACTTCATCCCAGACATTCACAAATACAGTCATTTACAAGATCGGCGGTGTCATGCCGTCCATCATCATGTATGCCGCGATCATATGGCCGCTGACATTCTTTATCCTGAAATATTCCCGCTACGGCAAACAGCTGTACCTGGTCGGAAACAACCCGGCAGCAGCGAGGCTGGCGGGTGTCCGGGTGAACAGGGTAAAGATCACGTCCTACATCATTTCCGGTCTGTTCTCCGCTTTTGCGGGCATGATCGGCGCGGCTTACATGTCCACCTGCCGTGCCCAGATATTCGACGGTTACGCGTATGACTCGCTGATCGCCGTTATCATCGGCGGAACAACGTTCGCGGGCGGAAGCGGAACATACGAGGGCAGTATTCTCGGTTCTCTCGTTATGATCCTTCTGAGCAACCTTCTGACGACGCTGAACCTTGCGCAGCCGCTGCGCAACGTTACCCAGGGCGTTATCATGATCCTGCTGCTGGTGCTCTACAACCGCAGCAAATCTGTCCGCCAGTAATAACAAAACGCAGACATGCCGGACCAGACGGTCCGGCATGTTTTTCTAAGGAGGGAAAATGGAGAACGTCAGAAAAAACAGCGGGATGATCAAGGCAGTGACTGCCGTGATATTTGTATCCGCGGCGCTGTACGCTTTCGGGAATACGCTGATCTATACGCTGATCAACTATGTCATTGATGCATTCTCTCTGAAAGGAACGGCTGAGGGCATCATGTCGAGCCTTTTGAGCGCCGGCATGATGATCGCGCAGCTGAGTTCTCCTTCCCTGCAGGGAAGGATCCGGAAGTTTTCCATGATCGGGATCGCCTGCTTGATTCAGGGCGTGGCGCTTCTCGTCTGCGGGATCGCGGCGGGGCCGGTCCTGTTCGGGGCGGGAAGCTTCGTGCTCGGTCTGGGCTGCGGATGGCTCGACGGGTACATGAATTCCATCATCATCGACCTGTATCCGGAGAACAGCGCCCGTCCCATGCTGACACTGCATGCCCTGTACGGGGTCGGAAGCCTTCTGACGCCCGTGATCGTAAAGCTTCTGCTGCCGGGCATGGGCTGGCGGGGGCCGTACTTCCTGGTGGCGTCGTTCCTGATCGCCCTGACGGTGATCGTCTTCCTGCTCAAAAAGAGGACGGAGAGCACCGGCGCTCTGAAGACGGCGGCGGAGGAGCCGCTGAAGATGGCGGACATCGGCAGGTATCTGAAGAAACGCAGGACGGTGCTTCTGCTGCTCGTGTCCATGCTGAGCGGAGCTCTGGGACAGACCGGGATCCTTACATGGATCGTCCGGTATATGACAGTCACCTTTGACGCGGAATCCCTGGGCACGACATGCATCACCCTGTTCTGGGTCTTTGCCACGGTGAACCGGCTGGTGGTTCCGAACATAAAGGTCAAGCCCATGAAGATGATCGTCGGAGGATCCTTCATCTTTGCCGCGGCTGTCTTTATCGGGGTCCTGTCGCACAATCCGGTGGTCATGGCGGTGGCGGTCTCCGTTTGCGGTCTCTGCAGCGGCCATTTCTATCCGATGCTGTTTATGGAGGCGGCGGAAGGATATAAGGGAAGCACCACGATGACCACGGCTGTCATGCAGTTTGTTATGGGGATCGGACGTGTCGTGATCCCGCTGATCGCCGCGTTCGTTTCCAGTATTTCCAACGCCTCTGTCGGTATGATTCTGCCGGGGTTCACGGTGCTCGCGGGGGCGGTCATTGGGCTGATCGTATTGTCGGACAGCAGAAAAGAAGAAATAAAAGGGAGGATGGACAATGAGTAAGACAAAGGTGGCAGTATTCGGCTGCGGATTTATCAGCGATATCCATGTGGACGCGTATCAGCGCTTCGTGCCGGACGCGGAAGTCGTCGCGGTGTATACGCACGATCTGAAGCGGGCTGAAGCTTTTGCGAAGGAGAAGGGCATCCCCGCTTTCTATGACGACGCGGACAAACTGCTGAAAGAGTGCGAATTCGATGTGGCAGACATCTGCCTTCCGAACTACCTTCACAGGGATATCTGCGTGAAAGCGGCCAACGCCGGGAAGCATGTGATCGTTGAGAAACCCATGTGTTTATCCATTGAGGAAGCGGATGACATGATCGAAGCCTGCAGGAGAAACGGCAAACTTCTGATGTATGCCGAGGAACTCTGTTTTGCACCGAAATACGAGCGTGTGCGTGCGATCGTGAATACGGGCGCCGTGGGAAATGTCTACATGCTCAAGCAGTGTGAGAAACACTCCGGACCGCATTCCAGATGGTTCTATGAGTCGGACAAATCCGGCGGCGGTGTCATGATGGATATGGGATGCCATGCCGTCGCCTGGTTCCGCTGGATGCTGAAGGGCGCTGTGCCCGTCAGCGTATACGGCAACTTCATGCATGTTTTCCATGATACGGACGCTGAGGATCACGCGGTCACCCAGGTGGAGTTCGAGCAGGACGGCAGAAAGATCCTCTGTATCGGCGAGGACAGCTGGGTAAAACAGGGCGGCATGCAGGACTGTGTTGAGATATACGGGGAAAAGGGTCTGTGCTATGCCGATCTGTTCCAGGGGAACTCCTCCCAGATGTACAGTCTGGACGGTTATGATTACGCCAGCGAGAAGGCCGGCGCGACCAACGGCTGGACCTTCCCCGTCTTTGAGGAATCGTTCAATCAGGGATATCCGCAGGAACTCAGCCATTTCATTGACTGTGTCCGTACCGGAAAGCAGCCGGTGGTGACTGGTGAGGACGGGAAGGCGGTCCTGGAGATCATCCACGCGGCATACATTTCGGCAAAAGAGGGAAGAAAGGTGGAACTCCCCTGTGCTTCCAAAGCAAAAAAGCCGGTGGACAACTGGAGATGATCTGCCGGATAAATGAGATACGTAAAAGGGACTGTCCCGACGGACAGCCCCTTTTCAAATGAGAAAGAGCAAACTCAGCCCAGAATGGTGCGCATGTAGCGGTAGGCCTGCTCGATGCCCTTCTTGACGTCTTCCACGCTGCCCTCGAAAGCCTTGTCCTCGACCTCGATGCAGGCATATCCGGAGTAGCGGATATCGTTCAAGGCGGAAACGAAAGCGGGGAAGTCCACGCCGCCCAGGCCCGGGATCTTCGGACTCATGTACTCCAGCGGATAGGCCAGCACGCCGCACTGTTTGAGCTTCTCGGGATAGAGCTTGATGTCCTTGAAGTGGATGTGGAAGAGCTTGTCCTTGAATTCGTAGACCGTCTGGAGGTAGTCCAGGCCCTGCCACACATAGTGGCTGGGGTCGAAGTTCAGGCCGAAGCTGGGGCTGTCGATGATAGCAAAGAGCTTGCGGAAAATGGCCGGGGTGCACATGAGATTCTGCCCGCCGGGCCACTGG
>R25__coassemble_454_pt1 | contig 24358 bp, 21 predicted proteins | sample R25__metabat2_low_PE_047 | metagenome-assembled genome bin R25
TCTCAGAGAGCAGTCCGAAGGTGAATCCCGTCCGAAACCGAAACATCTGGAAGGTCTGAGCGTCCTTCTGGTGGACGACCAGGAACTCGGCAGGGAAATGACCGCGGACATCCTCACCGATGAAGGCGCGGCGGTGACCCAGGCCTGCAACGGCAGGGAAGCCGTGGAACTGTTCCGGGAAGGCCACCGTTTCGATCTGGTCCTGATGGATATCGTCATGCCGGTCATGAACGGTGTGGACGCGACCCGGGAGATCTGTGCCCAGGCCGAGCGCTCCGGCAGAAAGCAGTTCGCCGTCATCGCGCTGACCGCGGAAGGATCCGACACCCAGATCCAGGAGATCATCAAGGCGGGCGCCATCGACTGCATGTACAAGCCGCTTCAGATCTCCGAACTTTCAAGGATCCTGATCCGGCATATGTCCCAGCCCTCCTCGGAAATGGAGAAACGTCTGGCGGAGGCCAATGCCCGCGCCAGCACGGATTCCCTGACCAAGGTCAAAAGCATCGTGGCCTATACGGACATGGTCGCCCAGCTGTCTTCGGAGATCGTGACAAACCCGTCTTTCGACATGGGCGTCGTCATGTGCGACTGCGACGGTCTGAAAAAGGTGAACGATACCTACGGGCATGACGCCGGAGACCAGTACATCAAAAACTGCTGCAGGATCATCTGCGAGACGTTCCGGCACAGTCCCGTGTTCCGCATCGGCGGAGACGAGTTCGCGGTGATCGTCAGGGGCGATGATCTGGCCCAGGCCGACGCCCTGATGGAGGAAATGCTCCTCCGGAGCCGCTCCGCCTCCAAACTTCCCACGATCCAGGACGGAAGAGCCGTTCTCTCCGCCGGGTTCGCCCGTTACGACCGTTACCGGAACGACACCTTCAGCGATGTCATGAAGCGGGCGGATGAAGCGATGTACAACAACAAAATGCAAAAGAAACGCCTGAGCTGACTCAGGCGTTTCCTTTATCTTCCTTTAATTATCTCATATTTCATCGTTTTCGATATTGCTCTGCACCGCGTCCTTCAGGTGCTCCGCCTCCGTGTCTGAAAAAACCTTATCCTCATACCGGGAAGAGAATATGACCTTCACCGTCTCCAGCTGGGAATACCTGGCGTATTCCTGCCGTGATCCGTAATTCCCCAGCAGCAGATAATCCACCATCCGGTCGCCGAAGAACCACAGGAGAATGAATCCGATATCGTTCAGTCCGCCGGACTTGAAAGCCGGGATGCGGTTCAGCACCAGCCATATGCCCAGGAAACAGATCGCGAACCAGATGATCTGGATGGCCAGGGCCTGCCTTTCCTTTTTCGCAATGGCCGCCCGCAGCTCAAAATGATTCCAGAACGCGGCCTCGATCCTTTCCTTTTCCGCGTCCGAAAAATCATGTCCCGTGATCTCGATCACCACAGGGGTCTTCCGCCCGATGAGGGGAATGAATCCCTCGATGTAATCCGCCAGTTCCGGATTCAGCGTCTCGTACCCCTGCACCGCGTACCGGTGAACCACGTCGTCAAGTCCGGAAACATTGCAGGCGATATGCGCGATCCCGTTGTTGATGAAGAAATCCCGGAGCGTGCCCTCAACGTCCACCCGCTTCCGGCTGAAATCCAGTTCAAATTCTTTCATGGCGAATTATCTCCCGTACGTTTGTTTCTGGTTACAGTATACCATTAATCCGGCGGATATCCCATCCTCCCGCGGAAGCGGTATCGCAAATCCATCTTGTACGCCCCGGGAATAGATTGTTATAATTCTCGTATGAAACTTTTCTCATGGAACGTCAACGGGCTTCGCGCCTGCCTGGGCAAAGGATTCCCGGAATTTCTCCGGTCGGAGAATCCGGATATCATCGCGCTTCAGGAAACCAAAATGCAGCCCGGCCAGGCGGAGATCCCCGCCCCCGGTTACAGCCAGTACTGGCACAGCGCCGAAAAGAAGGGCTATTCCGGCACCGCTGTTTTCACGAAGAAGGAGCCCCTCTCCGTTACCTGCGGGCTGGGGGACAGTGCCTTTGACTGTGAGGGCAGAGTCCTGACACTGGAATTCCCGTCCTTCTGGTTCGTGACATCCTATTCCCCGAACGCCCAGGAAGAACTGAAGCGGATCGGCTACCGGATGGACTTCGAGGATGCACTCCGGGCGTATCTGACCCGTCTGGACGCCGTCAAGCCCGTGGTCCTCTGCGGGGATCTGAACGTGGCCCACGAGGACATCGACCTGAAGAATCCGGATCAGAACCGGGAGCACGCCGGGTTCTCCATGCGGGAGAGGAACAAGATGACCGAACTGCTGTCCGCCGGCTTTTCCGACAGTTTCCGGAAACTGTATCCCGGCACGGAGGGACGGTACTCCTGGTGGAGCTACCGCTACGGCGCCCGGGAACGGAACGCCGGCTGGAGGATCGATTACTTTATCGTGTCCGACCGCCTTATGCCCGCCGTCCGGGACAGCCTGATCCTGGACAGCGTCACGGGCAGCGACCACTGCCCTGTCGGACTGATCCTGGAGGAAAACGCATGAACATCATTCTGGCATCCGGATCTCCCCGCAGACGCGAGATCCTTACCATGGCGGGGATCCCCTTCACCGTCGTGACCAGTGACATCGAGGAACAGGTCCCCCCGGGACTGTCCGTGGAGGAGACCGTCATGTCCCTTGCGCGGCAGAAGGCGGAAGCCGTATTCAAGGACCATCCCGGCTGCTGCGTCATCGGGGCGGATACGGTGGTCTATCTGGACGGGGAGATCCTCGGAAAACCCCATACGCCGGAAAACGCCGCGGCTTTCCTGAGCAGAATGCAGGGCAGGCAGCATTCCGTCTATACGGGGCTTGCCGTGCTTACAGATAAAGGCGCGGATGTCCGCTTTGACCGGACGGAAGTCACCTTTGCCCCCATGACCCGGGAAGAGATCGAATGGTACGTTTCCACCGGAGAGCCTTTGGACAAGGCAGGAGCCTACGGTGTCCAGGGACCCGCGGGTCTCTTTGTGCAGAAGATCGAAGGCGTTTATTTCAACGTGGTGGGACTGCCGCTCCCGCTTCTCTATGTCATGCTCAAGGATGCCGGGGTCCTGAAATGCGGCCCTGTTCCCGTATGAACGGGATCATTGAGGAAAAACTGAAGCTTCTTCCCTCCTCCCCCGGCGTGTACAAGATGTTCAACGACGCCGGAGAGGTCATCTATGTCGGAAAGGCGGTCTCGTTGAAAAACCGCGTCCGGCAGTATTTCCAGCACAACAAAAACCATTCCGCGAAGGTCACCGCCATGGTCCGGCACATCGCGGACTTTGAGACGATCCAGGTCAGCAGCGAAACGGAGGCTTTGTCTCTGGAATGCAACCTGATCAAGCAGTTTATGCCCAAATACAACATCCTTCTCAAGGATGACAAGCATTTCCCCTACATCCGGATCAACCTGAAGCAGGACTTCCCCCGGATCGAGATCGTACGGAAGATCAAAAAGGACGGGGCGAAATACCTGGGGCCTTATCTTTCCGCCATCTCTCTGCGGGAAAGCATGAACGTGGTCCGGGATTTCTATCCCGTGCGGCACTGCAAAAAAAGTCTGGAAAAGGCCGCTGCCCGCCGGGAACGTCCCTGTCTCATGTTCCATGTCGGAAAATGCTGCGCTCCCTGCAGCGGCAACGTCACCCGGGAGGCCTATCACGCCATGCTGCAGGAGGTCAGCTCCTTCCTGAGCGGGGACACCGGGCCTGTGCTGAAGTCCCTGCGGGATCAGATGCAGGCCGCCTCCGACGGTCTGGATTTTGAAAAAGCGGCGCTTCTCCGGGACCGGATCCGTGCCATTGAGTCTCTGGAGGAAAAGCAGGTGGTCATCGGAACGGGACACGCGGAATCGGATGTTTTCGCCGTGGGCCGGCTGGAAGACGCCGTGCTGATCTTCGCCCTGTTCGTCCGACGGCAAAGTCATCGGAACGGAGCGGTTCGAAATGGAAGCCTCGGATGAGTCCGACCCGGAGATCATGAACGCCTTCCTGACACAGTATTATCTGGAAAACCAGGAGATCCCGCCGGAGATCCTCGTCCATACCGAGCCTCCGGATCTGTCCGCTCTTTCGGACTGGCTCTCCTCCCTCGCCGGAAGAAAAGTCCATCTTCACAGACCCGTCCGGGGCGACAAGCAGAAACTCACGCAGCTCTGCTACAACAACTGTCTGGACGCTCTCAAAAAAGACGCGGAACTGAGAAAACAGGCCTGGAACCGGGGAGAGGGCGCTCTGGCCCAGCTTTCCGGGATCCTCGGACTGGAAACAGTGCCCAGACGTCTGGAGTGTTTTGATAATTCCCATACCCGGGGCAGAGACACCGTTTCCTCCATGGTGGTATTCACGGAGGGACAGCCGGACAAGAAGGCCTACCGCCGGTTCAAGATCCGCTCCCAGACCAACGGGGACGATCTTGCAGCCATGCGGGAAGCCCTCACGCGGCGGTTCGAACGCGCCAGAGACTGCGATCCCGGATTCTCGGAACTGCCGGATCTGCTGATCATTGACGGAGGTCCGGCCCAGCTTGCCGTTGCCGTGGATGTGCTGAACGCCTCCGGTCTTTCCTATATCCCGGTCATCGGTCTGGCGGAAGCCCACGAACTGGTCTATCTGCCCGACACGGAAGAGCCGCTGTGTCTTCCCCGGAACAGCGCGCCGCTGCATATCCTGGAACGGATCCGGGACGAGGCGCACCGCTTCGCCATTACCTATCACAGAAGCCTGCGTCAGAAGACCATGCTGTTCTCCGTTCTGGATGAGATCCCGGGCATCGGAGACAGGCGCAAGCGCGCCCTGTTTGACGCTTTCACGACCCTGGATGCCATCCGGGACGCGGATGTGGATACCCTTGCGGCCGTTCCGGGAATGAACCGCCCGGGCGCGGAAGCGGTATACCGTTTCTTCCGTTCCGGAAGCGGGGCCGGTCCGGATTGATCTCCCGGGCGGACCGCCCGGTCATCCATTCCGCAATTGTTCACATTTCCGTCTCCCCGGTGTCCGTTTTTTCCCCAAAAAAGCTTTGAACAGCCATAAATACTGTGATAGAATCCAAATTAGGGGATTGTGCCCTGCTTATTTGTGTTGCTTTCTCAAGGGAAAAGAGCAGATGATCCCGGGGAAATGATATATTATATATTATTTTCCGTGGCGGATCGTGGGAAAGGAGAACTGAATGCGCCGTTTTGGAAACAATAAAAAAGGATTTTCACTTGCCGAGTTGCTGATCGTCGTTGCGATTATCGCGGTACTTGTCGCGATCGCGATTCCGGTCTTCACCAAACAACTGGAAAAATCAAGAGAAGCAACGGATCTTGCGAACATCCGTTCCGGCTACTCTATCGTCATGACCGAGGTACTTAGCGGAAACAACCCCTACAACACCGAAGAAACCGCGTATGTGGTTGACCTGATTCAGCGGGCGGACGGCTGGATAACCGGAAATGCCCAGAGTTCGCTTGAAAAACTCGGGACAGTTGTAGGCGCCCCGCAGGAGCAGGGCTGCTGCAAGATCTATTATGACGACGCCACACAGAAGTGCATTCTAAAATTCGCCGGTTCAAAGCCTGTCTCACCTCTGGATAACTATACGGGCAAAACAAACCAGTTGGCGCAGGATTTTTATGCCCTTGTCAATTACTTCAGAAATCAGACGGATTACCCGAACATAGTCAGCCTGCTGAACAACAGAGGTACAAAGGATATAACAATTGACGGACAGACGGTCTCCTTCTATTATTTCCAAACCGGTGACGGTCAGGTCTGGTCATATGTTTCAGACGCAATGAGAGACCTTGGCTATACAGATGCCGAGATCGGGAGCATGCGCGGTTCTTTTGCGGGGATCTACATGGACCTGGACGGAAATCTGGTCGCATACGCGGGACCGTCATCCGGGGGAACGAATCCGCTGATCTTTATAGATGACCCGGATACGACTCTCAGACTTGCGGGCAACGCCGAAATGGATCCGGAAGTTGCCAGGCACCTTCTTGAAGGCGCTTCTTCCGGGGTATAAATTCTGATAATCAAAGTGATACCCGCCTGATGAAGGCGGGTATTTTTTTCAGTGAAAAGCGGGTACGGTTCTCAAACCCGTACCCGCCGTGTTTTCTATTGGTTTGTCCGGAAGGATCAGTCTTCCTCTTCGTCCTCGATCTTCGCCTGCTCGATGATCTTCTGGGCGATATTTCCCGGAACATCCTCATAGCGGACAAACTCGGACTTGAAGGAACCGCGCGCCTGTGTCATGGAGCGGAGATCCGTCGCGTATTTGAACATTTCGGAAAGCGGCGCTTCCGCCACGACTTCCGTGCCGCCGTCCACCGGATTCATGCCCAGCATACGGCCGCGGCGGCGGTTCAGGTCGCCGATGATGTCGCCGACGTACTCGCTGGGAACCAGGATGTCTTAGCGGTAGATGGGCTCGATGAGGGTCGGGTTCGCCTTGGCGCAGGCCGCCTTGTAGGAAAGACGGGCAGCGGATTTGAACGCGACTTCCTTGGAATCGACCGGATGATATTTTCCGTCGTACAGCGTGGCTTTCAGGCCGACCATCGGGTAACCGGCGAGAACACCGTGCAGCATGGCTTCCTTCAGACCTTTTTCAACGGCAGGAATGAATTCCTTCGGAACGACGCCGCCCACGATGGCGTTGACGAACTCGTAATCCGTGCCTTCCGCAGCGGGCTCAAACCGCATCTGGACAACACCGAACTGGCCGCTGCCGCCGGACTGTTTCTTATGTTTGCCTTCCGCTTCCGCCATGGAACGGATGGTCTCACGGTACGGGATACGCGGATCGGCCAGGGAAGCTTCCACGTTGGATTTGTTCTTCAGCTTGCCGCAGACCACGTCGATATGCATTTCGCCGAGACCGCAGATCAGGACGTCGCCTGTCTCGGAATTCTTCTCGATGATGATGGTCGGATCCTCTTCGCAGATCCTGTTCAGACCGGCGATGACCTTGTCCTCTTCACCCTGTTTCTTCGCGCTGACCGCCAGGCTGATGCAGGGCTTCGGGAAGTCGATCTTCTCAAAGACCACCGGCGCGGAAGGATCGCAGAGGGTGTCGTTGGTGGCTGTGAACTGGAGCTTCGGGATGGCGCCGATATCGCCGGCATTCAGTTTCCCGATGTTCTCGTTCTTCTTTCCGCGGAGGATGACCGGCGCGGTGGGTTTCTCGTTCTTGTCGGCACTGCTGTTGTACAGCGGTGTGTTGACGTCCAGCGATCCGCTGAACACTTTGACGATGGAGTATTTGCCGAACTGGTCGATGACGGTCTTCATGACCTGGCCGGCGAACTTGCCATCCGGCTTGATCTCGACCGCGTCGCCGCTCTTCGGGTTGACTGCCTTGCGGGGTTTGACCTGGTCAGCCGCGGGCAGGTAGTTGATGATGTTGTCAAGCAGCGTGGAAACGCCGATGTTCGCGGCAGCCGCCGTGCAGCATACCGGAGTGACGATGCCTTCGCGGACACCGTTGGACAGTCCCTGGATGATCTCTTCCCTGGACAGCTCGCCCTGGTCGAAGTATTTCTCCATGAGTTCCTCGTCGGACTCGGCGGCGGCTTCCGTCAGCTTCTCATACAGGCTCTGGGCCTCATCCGCCAGATTTCCGGGGATCTCGATCTCTTTTTCGCCTTTTCCGTCAAACAGCTTCGCTGTCATATGGACGATGTCGACATATCCCTTGAATGCGCCGCCTTCCATGATGGGCAGCTGGATCGGAACGACGGAGGGTCCGAATTTCTCGTTGATGGCTTCCATGACCTTCTCGAAGTTCGCGTTCTCACGGTCCATCTGGTTGATGACGATCATACGGGCTTTGCCCTGCTTGGCGCACATGGACATGGCCTTTTCCGCACCGACCACCGGTCCGGAAACGGCGCCCACCACGATGACCGCGCTGTCGGCCAGAGCCATGGCGGCGGTCACTTCGCCGTAGAAATCAAAGAATCCGGGAGCATCGATAATGTTCAGTTTCGTGTTCTTCCACTCCAGGGGCGCAAGCGCCGCGTTGATGGAAATGGTACGCTTCACCTCTTCCGGATCAAAGTCCGTTGTCGTTGTACCGTTTTCTACCTTGCCGATTCTGTCCACAAGGCCGGCATTGTAAAGCATTGCTTCCGTCAATGTGGTTTTTCCTTCACCGCCATGTCCGAAAACACCAATGTTGCGAATGTCTTTCGCGGTATATTCCTTCATTATCAAAACCCCCTACTTTCTATGTGAATTGACTTCTGTTATTTTAATCCGTTTACCGGCCGCCCGCCGGGCGGACAGATTTCTTCAGATTAACACGCTAAACTAGATTTTATCAGTTTCAGAAAGGATTGGCAACTTAAAGTTTGCCCGTTCCGTAAAGTTCACCGGAGGCCTATCCGTTGCTCTCCTCTTCCCTTTCCTGCATCTCCCGCTGCACGTTCAGGGTCGTCACCGCCATCTGCAGCTGGGTATCCTCCTCGTGCCGGATCTGCTCCGGTTCCAGGGATGCCAGTTCCTCCGGGAGTTCCGCCTCGATATCCGGCTTGATCCCCTTCTTGTGGATGCAGACTCCGCCGGGCGTGAAATACACATCCGTGGTCAGTTTGACATATCCGGCGGTGGACCGGACCTTGAAGAAGGACTGAACGATCCCTTTCCCGAACGACTTTTCTCCAACGACTATGGCACGGCCGTTGTCCCGGAGCGCTCCCGTAAACAGCTCCGCCGCGGACGCACTGTTCCCGTTCACAAGCACGACGGCAGGGAAATTCTCCTTTCCGTCCGCCGTGCTGTAGTACTTGGTCTCTTCCTCGTTCCTGGTCATGACCGAAACGATGAGTTTGCCCTTGCTCAGAAACAGTTCCGCGCTCCTGAGTACCGCGTCCAGTTTGCCGGCCGTATTGTTCCTCAGATCCAGGACCGCGCCCCGCTTGCCCATCTCAAGAATGGTATCGACAGCATCGCTCATCTCCTTGGCCACGTTCCCGCTGAACGAGGCGATCCGGATATAGCCGGTCCCGTCCTGCAGCATCTCATATGTCACGGCCGGGACATAGACATCCGCTTTTTTGGCGGTAAAAGTGATCTGCTTCCCGTCCCGCCGCACCAGGAGGGAATCCTCCGCGTACGGATCGGTGGAAAACAGGTCCAGCATATCGTTGAGCGGCATTCCGCCCACCGGCGTGCCGTTGACCTTCAATATCAGATCCCCGCTTCTGGCGCCCGCGGTGTCCATGGGGCTTCCGGCATAGACACGGAGGATCTCCGCCCCCTCCTCGCCGGGGACGCCCACCAGGATCCCGATGCCGCGGTACTCGTTGTTCTGGCTCTTCTGCAGATCCCTGTATTCCGAAGCCGTATAGTACTGGGCGTACTTGTCCCCGATGCCGTCCACCATGCCGTCGATGGCGTTCTCCACCAGTTTCTCCTGATCGGTATCCTTGTCGTAATAGTAATAATTGTTCTCAATAATGGAAGCAGCCTGCATGATCGGGATGTACTCCCTGAGCTTGTACAGCTGCAGCCCGGTGAGATACAACCCGGACAGCGCAATGATCAGCGCCACCGACAGTATGACGATCCATTTGTTCTCGTTCTTGTTCATGGAATATTCTTCAATGTTCTTTCCGGCATTTCGGCAAGATCGCAGACATCCGTGTGCCGTTCCGGTTTCTCCCGGAGCGTCCGGAGGTTTTCCGGGATCCGCATGCCTGTGACTGCCTTCAGCTTGTCCGCGTTATCAAAATCATCCGGTCCGGGCTTCTCGAAAATAGAGAGCACGTCCGTGGCGAACTTGTACGGATTCGCGGTAGACAGCAGGACCGTCTGGGTGGTGTCGCCCGTCCGCTCCGCGTACCGTTCGTATACCGTCTGCGCAACAGCGGTGTGGGGATCCATCAGATAGCCTCGCTTGCTGAATACCCGCCGGATGGTGGCCAGGGTGTCCTCCTCGGAACACCAGTCCGCGTCAAAGAGCTCCTCGAGTCCCTTCCGCTGTTCCTCCGTGATCCGGTAGGCTCCGTCCTTTTTCAGGCTGTCCATCCATTCCCGCACCTGCTCCGGATTCCGTCCGGAGATCTCATAGAGCAGCCGCTCCAGGTTGCTGGAGATCAGGATGTCGATGGAGCAGCTCATGCTCTTGTAGAAGGGACGTTTGTCGTCGTAAACGCCCGTTTTGAAAAAGTCTGTCAGGACATTGTTCCGGTTGGAGGCGCAGATCAGTTTGTGTACCGGGAGTCCCATCCGAACCGCGTAATAACCGGCCAGAATGTCCCCGAAATTCCCGGTGGGAACACAGAAGTTGATCTTTTCCCCGTTCCGGATCCGTCCCGCGTCCACCAGGGCGCGGTAGGAAGTGAAATAATAGACGATCTGCGGAAGCAGCCGGCCGAAGTTGATGGAGTTGGCGCTGGAAAGCCGGCATCCCCGTTCATTCAGCCTGTCCCGCATGGATTCCGAAGCGAAGATCTGCTTGACTCCGGTCTGGGCATCGTCAAAATTGCCCCGGACAGCGCAGACATCCACGTTCTTTCCTTCCTGGGTCACCATCTGCAGCCGCTGTGCGCGGGATACGCCGCCGTGGGGATAGAAGACCAGCACCCGTGTGCCGTCCACGTCTCTGAAGCCCTCCAGGGCAGCCTTGCCCGTGTCCCCGCTGGTGGCGACCAGGATGTAGACCGTCCTGTTTTCGCCGGTCTGTCTCAGGGATTCACGCATAAGATAGGGCAGGATCTGCAGCGCCACGTCCTTGAAGGCCATGGTGGGTCCGTGCCACAGTTCGAGAACGCTCTCCGTGTCCGTCAGCGGGACCACCGGCGCCACCGCGGCCGTATCAAAATTCCGGTACGCGTCCCTGATCAGATCACGAAGGACCTGCTCCTCCGTGTCAGGAAGATACAGGGACATGACCCGGTAGGCGTTGTCCGTGTAGTCACTGCCAAGCAGGTTCAGATCCAGCTCCGGAAAACTTTCCGGAACAAACAGTCCGCCGTCCGGACTGATCCCCATTACGATCGCTTGTGCCGCGGAGACCGGCTCTCCGCCGCGTGTGCTGAAATAGCGCATATTTCCCCTCTGAAAATGAATTTACGTGTTCCGGAACGGATCAGCCCTCGATCTCCACGACTTTCTCTTTGAGATAGTCCGGAATATCCTCTTCTGTTCCGCTGATGCTCAGGATCACGCTGAAGCTGTGTTTTTCGGAGATCTCCTCCAGATTGTCGAAGAACGGTTTCAGTTCTTCCAGGGAATGATGGATAAAGCTTTTAAACCCGTCGATGTAGAGATACTCAAGATCAAAATCCTTCGCCGCGATTCCGCAGACAAAGCCGTACAGCATTTTCGAACTCTTGATGTTGTACTCGCTGGCGTTGATGAAACGAATGCTGGACTTCAGGTCAAACATGTAATCGTTGTCGTCGTCGATAAAAACAATGCTGCCCTTCACCTCGCCTGCCATGCGGTTTGCGTGTCTGAGCAGCTGTTTTGTTTTCCCTGATCCTTTTTCTCCAAAGACTACTCCAATCAAAGCCGTATCCTCCGTTTCAAAGATAATTGTCTCCTTCTAAATTATATCCCCGAGGGTGCCCCCTTGACAAGAAACAAAAGTGAACAGACCGCCTTGCTGCGGAAAAAGAATGTATGCAGGTCCGCAGGATATTCAGACGGAATAAAATAATGTTATAATTGAAAATCAGTGAATTAACAGGAGGCCAAATATATGCTCTACATCTTCCCCGTTCTGTGCATCGTCCTGGCGGTCACCTTCATGGTGGTGGAAACCAGAAAACAGTATGTTCCCGCCGTCTGCCTCAAGGGAATGGCATCTCTCTGCTTCGTGCTGTTCGGCATCTTTGCCGGAAAACAGTGCGGCGATCCCGGCTTCGCGAAACTGATCGTCATCGGACTTGTACTGGGATTCGTGGCGGATATCCTTCTGAATCTCCGTTTCGTGTTTGAGAAAAAAGGTCAGCTTATCTTCCTTGTGGGGATCGTTGTTTTCCTGGCGGGACATATTTTCTACCTTGCCGCCCTTCTCCCGAAATGCAAAAATCCCGTGCTCTGGCTGATCATCGGCGCCGTCCTGACAGCCTTGACCCTGTATCTGATCATCCGGAAGATCACCGCCAAGCCGGCCTTCAAGATCTTCGGCGTGTTCTACATCGGAGCGATCATGCTGATGACCTGTGTCGCTTTCGGGATCCTGGTCTCCGGCTTCTCCGCACACAGTCTGGTCTTCTTCCTGGGCGCCCTGTCGTTCCTTGTCAGTGACATCGTCCTGATCCTCAACACCTTCGGCTCCGAAACAAAGCAGAGCCTCCGGTATGTCAATCTGTCACTTTACTATATCGGACAGCTCCTCATCGGTCTCAGTCTGCTTCTGATGAAGTGACCCGGACATTACGGTAAAAACAACAGGGACACACGTACCGTGTGTCCCTTGTTCGTTTCTCTTCCGGGGATCTCTCCCCGTTTCCCGTCTCTATCTGTCCGTAATGATGACCGTTCCGTCCTCCCGTACCTCGATGATGTCTCCTGTATTCACCGTCTGAAGAAACTCATCCCCCAGCTGGTCAATGGCGATCATATCACTGTGTTCCCACACCACCGACAGAATGCCGCCGGCGCCGGCCAGGGAATCGATATGCTCGGAAAACAGCAGGCAGGCAGGGTTGATCCCCATGGAGCAGATGACCTGAATGACCATGCCGCCCGTGGTGGACCCGATGGTCTGCGGCAGGCAGAGCGCCTTTCCCGTGATGTTCTTTTTAAAGATGTCCGGATTGTTCTGATCCGCGACGATCACCTGCTTGGCGTTGGAAAGCGCCGAGCTCTGGAAGGTCGCCAGAGTGTTCACGCCCTGTCTGGAGACCACCGCCTCGCCTTTATAGGTACCGGCATTGATGACTCTTCCCTTGAATTCCTTCATGTCAATGACCCTCCTTTCCGGTGATCAGCGCGAGAAGTTCCTCATCCTTGTAATACCGCGCCATGGAGTAAGTCCTGAGCTTGTAGGAACAGGTCATGAGCCGGCGGGACTTGGTCAAAGGGTTGGATGTGTACATCAGGGGACAGATGGAGGTGACACGGGCGCCGGTCTTCATCAGCTCCGCGTACTTCTCCGTCTGCTCAAAGGCCTTCCGTACCGGCGGCGCCGTACAGAGGACCGTCTGGCACACGACCTTCTCCCTTCCGGCCTCCCTCAGACCGTTGATGATCCTGTCCGCCCATTCCTCCAGCTGGATCCTGGAAAGATGGGGACAGCCGATGAACGCCAGGCTGCCCGGGCGGTCCGGTTCCTTCCACATGACGGGATAGGATTTGTAGACCCGCTCCAGTTCCGCGTCATCGATGACGTACTCCCTGTAGCCCTCTTCCAGCAGAGCCTCGCCCTGCTCCACCGCCTCCGGCGTGACCTTGTCGATATGGTACAGACCCACGGCGCCGTTGGACGCGGTCGCCGCGCCGAAATCCTTCAGATAGGCCTTGCACTCGTCGTTCAGCTCCGTGCCGATCCACTTGTCCAGACCCACCACGTAGGGAACATCCTCCATGACCTTGATCCCGATGGCGGATCCCAGGATCTGCGGGATCGGTTTCTTTTCCGTTTTTACAGTGACCTTCCACTTCGCTTTCCGGCCTTCGTCCGTCAGAAGCCCGAACTTCGGAACGAATCCCAGAATGGAGCCGAAGATGTCGATCATGCCGGAATTCCGGTTGCACCGGGCGCCCAGAACCGAATTGGCATAGTTCACCGCGCTGGATTCCGCCCAGGAAAGGACGTCCCCTTTCTTCGGGATATTGCCCATCTCGTCGAAATAGCAGGCGCAGCTGAAAGCATCCTCATTGGACAGGCCGAGTTTTTTGAGCTGTTCCTCGTATCTGTCCTGGGCTCCGTACAGGATGGTGGAAAAGAGGATCCTGTCAAGGATATTGCATTTCACATTCTTGAAATCCACCGGCCGTGGGTCCATGGTAAAACCTTCCTCCACCTTCAGACCGGCGTCGATCAGTTCGTCCATGGTCCGGTATACGGGTTTGAGCAGGGACAGACCGAAAGAGGTCACCAGGTGTCCCTGTCCGTGGGTCACCGGAACGAGCTCCGTCGCCTCGAACATGTCCCCGTACCGGACGATGGTCTCCATGACCTTGGCGAGGGTCTCCCCCTTTTCGCCCTTCAGGATGGCCACCTGCTCATCCGTCAGTTTCATTTTATAATCGTACATCGGTGTTTCCTCCTACAGTTTCATGGCCACGTCCCAGGCGCGCCACACAACGGTCCGCAGGTTGCCGACCTTGGTGCAGTCACCCACCAGATGGACTTTGCAGCTCTCCGGGGCAAGGGGCTTGGAATGGTAGCCCATGGAAGTGATCACGGTGTCCCCTTTGATCTCGAATTCCTTCCCGGACGCGTCCCGGACCCGGACACCGCTGTCGGTGATCTCCGTCAGGGTGGTCTCCAGATGGACCTCGACTTTGTTCAGGGCGAAGAAATCCCGCAGATAGGAACTGTTGGCAAGACAGACCCCCGCCACCGCGATCAGATCGTTCTTCATCTCCACGATGACCGGTTCCTTTCCCTTCTTGAACAGATCGTAAGCGATCTCGCAGCCGGTCAGACCGCCTCCGATGATGATGACACGGTTTCCGACTTCCGCGCCGTACAGATAGTCTGTCGCCTCCACCGCTTTCTCCAGCCCGGGGATCCCCGGTTTGTTCGCCTCGGAGCCGGTGGCGATAACGATCTCGTCAAAATCTTTCAATTCTTCCGGAGACTTGACTTCCGTATTCAGCCGGACCTCGATGCCGAGATCCCGCATTTCCTTTTCATACCAGAGCAGGAGTTCCTTGTCCTTCTCCTTGAAGAACGGCGCCGCGGCCGCGTTGAACACGCCGCCCAGCTTCCCGCTCTTTTCGAACAGGACCGGCTCGTGCCCTCTCAGTTTCAGCACCCTGGCCGTCTCCATGCCCCCGATGCCGCCGCCCACCACGGCGATCTTCTTTTTCTTCGCGGCAGGAACGATCTTGTATTTCGTGGACTGCATGGTCTGCGGATTCAGCGCGCATCTGGCCATGCCCATATTGTCGGACAGGGGCTGGTCGTTTCCGACCCCCTTGTAATGCGCCATGTTGAAGCAGGCGTTGTGGCAGCAGATGCAGGGGCGGATGGAAGCCTCGTCATCCCGCATCATCTTGGTGACCCACTCCGGATCCGTCAGGAACTGACGGGCGACGCCCATGGCATCCAGCTCTCCGGTGGCAATGGCTTCCGCCGCCGCCTCCGGCGTCATGCGGCCCGCGCACACCACGGGGATATCCACGAATTTCTTGATGTGTTTGACATCCTCCAGGTTGCAGTTCCGGTCCATATACATCGGCGGATGCGCCCAGTACCAGGCGTCGTAGGTCCCGTTGTCGCAGTTGAGCATGTCATAGCCCGCGTCCTGCAGATATTTCGCCGCGCGTTCGCTTTCCTCCATATCCCGGCCGACCTCCGTGTACTCCTCGCCGGGCAGGGCGCCCTGTCCGAAGCCCTTGGTCTTGGAGATGACGGAATAGCGCAGGGAAACGGGAAAATCCTTTCCGCAGACTTCCTTGATCGCCTTCACGATCTCCACGGGGAAGCGGTAGCGGTTCTCAAAACTTCCGCCGTACCGGTCTGTCCGCAGGTTCGTGTACTTCATGGTGAACTGGTCCAGCAGATAGCCCTCGTGCACCGCGTGGATCTCCACGCCGTCCACGCCCGCGTCCATGCAGAGTTTCGCCGTCTTGGCAAACGCCTCCACCATCTCCCGGATCTCCTTTTCCGTCAGAGGCCGGGACATACAGGTATCCTCCCAGCGGTTTGGCGTGGCGCTGGCACTGGCAGTCAGGTAGTCCATGTTGAGAATGGGTTTGAGCACGAAGCCCAGAGCCTTGTTTTTGATCGCCTTGACCATCAGGTCATTGATCGCCAGGCTCCGTCCGAATCCCGCCGTCAGCTGGACAAACATCTTGGCTCCGGTCTTGTGGAACTCGTCCATGAATTCCTTGAGCTCGTCAAACTTGCCTTTTCCCTGGTACAGCCATTTCCCCATCAGGGTATCCCGGATGGGGGCAATGCCCGGCAGGATCAGACCCACATTGTTTTTCGCCCGCTCCATCAGAAAGTTCGCCGCTTCCTTGTCAAAGTGATTCGGCTCCAGCCAACCGAAAATGGACGTTCCTCCCATGGAGGTCATGACAATTCTGTTCTTGATCTCCACATTGCCGATCTTCCACGGCGTGAAAAGCGCATTGTAACTTTCTTTCATTGCCCGTCCCCCTTTTATCAAAACTCTATGTACTGATTGTATCATTGATTCCGTCCGGGCAGAAACAAAAATCGGCGCAAAACCGGCAGCCGTTTTCCGGCGTCGCCGCCGCAACGTGTTTGAACCGGGATCCCCGCCGAAGTTTGAAAAAACAGCCGTTTGCACGCCTGAACTGTGATATAATTTTTATGTATGTGCAATCATGTTGATTTGTCAAAACTGAACGGTCCCCAGCGGGAAGCAGTGACCTGTACGGAAGGTCCTCTTCTGGTCCTGGCAGGGGCCGGAAGCGGAAAGACCCGCGTGCTGACACACCGCGTCGCCTACCTCATCGCGGACAAGCAGGTCTCCCCCTGGAGCATCCTCGCCCTGACCTTTACCAACAAGGCCGCCGGCGAGATGCGGGAACGGGTGGAGAAACTGGTCGGCTCCGAAATGAGCGGGAGCATCTGGGTCCTGACCTTCCATTCCTTCTGCGTCCGGATCCTCCGCAGGGAGATCCAGCGGCTCGGATACGACCCGAAGTTCGTCATTTACGACGACGCCGACCAGCAGACCCTGATCCGCCACGTCATCCGGGACATGCAGCTCAACGACAAGGTGTATACCCCGCGGCAGCTGTCCTCCCAGTTCAGCGCGGCGAAGAACCATTCCCTGGACCCGGCCGCTTTCCTGCGGGAAGCCGGAACGCCGCAGCCCGTCAGGGACGCGTTTCAGGTATACGAAAAATACCTCCGCAAGAACAACGCGCTGGATTTCGACGATCTTCTCCTGAAAACGCTGGAACTGTTCCGGACCTGTCCGGAGGCTCTGGAGACCTACCGGGACCGGTTCCGCTACATTCTGGTGGATGAGTATCAGGATACGAACATGGCCCAGTACCACATCGTGCAGGCGCTTGCCTCCGTGCACGGGAATCTCTGCGTGGTGGGAGACGATGATCAGAGCATCTACGGCTGGCGCGGCGCGGATATCCGGAACATTCTGGAATTTGAAAAAGACTTCCCCGGCGCCAGGGTCATCCGTCTGGAGCAGAACTACCGCTCCACGGAACGGATCCTGGAAGCGGCGAACCGGGTCATTTCCAACAACCGGGGCAGAAAAGAGAAGACCCTCTGGACAGACCGGAAGGGCGGCGAGACCGTGGACCTGACCGAGACCTCGGATGACAGGGAGGAAGCTTTCTCCATCTGTTCCAGGATCCTTACGGGAGTCCGGCATGAGGGCCACTCCTACAATGACTATGCGATCCTCTACAGGACCCACGCCCAGAGCCGTGCTCTGGAAACGAGCCTGAAAAGTTTCGGCATCCCGTACCACGTGTACGGCGGTGTTTCTTTCTTCCAGCGGTCGGAGATCAAGGACATCCTGAGTTACCTCCGTCTTCTGGAAAATCCCAGTGACGATATCGCCTTCCGGCGGGTCATCAACACCCCGAAACGGGGTCTCGGGGACGCTGCCGTCGCCATGCTGGAGAGCTGCGCCGCGGAAAACAACTGTTCCCTGCTGTCCGCAGCCATGCGGCTGCAGGACGGCGATTCCCGGTATGCCGGAAAGCTGAAGCAGTTCTGCGGGATCATGGCCAAGGCCTATGACATGACCGTTTCGGGTCTCCTGTCGGAGGCCGCGGAATGGCTCATCGGGGAGATCCGGTACCGGGAATACATTCAGGAGGACAAGAAGGAAAACAGCGAGACCAGGCTGGAGATCCTGGACGAGCTGATCAACTATATCACCGAGTTTGAAGAGTCCCTGCCGGAAGACGAATCCAACCCGCTGCAGGCGTTTCTGGAAAACGCCGCTCTCTTCGCCGCCGTGGATCAGCTGGACGAAAGTACCGGCCAGGTCACCCTCATGACCCTGCACAGTGCCAAAGGCCTGGAATTTCCGGTGGTGTTCCTCAGCGGCATGGAGGAAGGCCTGTTCCCCTCGTCCCAGTCCAGGTACGATCCCGAGCGGATGGAGGAGGAACGGCGGCTCTGCTACGTGGGCATCACCCGCGCCATGGATGAACTGCACCTGACCCGGGCAAAGGCGCGCATGACCTACGGCAGCATTGAGCCAACCGTGCGTTCCGTTTTTCTGGATGAACTTTCCGACATCCTCCCCATGGAGAAAGGACCGGATCCGTACTTTACGCCGACGCGTCCGAAACTCCGGGAGGACCGTCCTGTTTCTTTCTTCGGGGACCGGACCGGCGGTTCCTTTGCGGGATCCTCCGGGATCCACTCGCTGAAAGATTCCGCGCCGGTGAAAAAGCCGGCGGCGGAACCGCATAAAGAACCCGCCTACGCCTTCCGTACAGGACAGCGTGTCCGTCACGCGGTCTTCGGATCCGGTACGGTCCTGTCCGTCAGCGGAACAGGCGGCGGGCAGATCCTTGAGATCGATTTTGACGCCGGCCAGACCAAGCGGTTCTCCGCTTCTCTCGCGCCGGTCAAACCTTTGGAGGAAGAGCCATGACCAGACAGGAAGAACTGACAAAGCTTCTCAACCGCTACGGCGCCGCCTACTACGACGCGGACGCCCCGGAGGTGTCTGACAGGGAATATGATCAGCTGTATGACGAGCTCCTGGAACTGGAACGGGAGAGCGGCATAGTCCTGCCGGATTCCCCCACCAGGAGAGTGGGCGGTTCCGCCGTACAGGGGTTCCCTCCGCACACCCATCTGGGAAGGCTCTGGAGCATGGACAAGGTCCGCACCGAAGAGGCGCTGTCCGAATGGGAGGGCCGGGTGCGCCGGCTCACCGGAAGGCAGGACCTCCGTTTCGGTCTGGAATACAAATTTGACGGCCTGACCATCAACCTGACCTACCGGGACGGAAAACTGGTCACCGGCGCCACCCGCGGAAACGGCACCACCGGTGAAGAGATCACCGCACAGGCCCGGACGATCGCCGGGATCCCCGCGGAGATCCCCTTTTTGGGCACCATGGAGGTCCAGGGTGAGTGCATCATGCGGCTTTCCGTCCTGTCCGAGTTCAACGAAACGGCGGACGAGCCCCTGAAAAACGCCCGGAACGCCGCCGCGGGAGCCCTGCGGAACACGGATCCCGCCGTGACCGCCTCCAGGCATCTGGACTGCTTCTGCTACAACGTGGGATATATCGAGGGAAAACAGTTCACGGACCAGGAAGAGATGCTTGCCTTCCTGAAAGAGAACGGATTCCCCGTCAGTCCCTTCATCCGCTACTGTGATTCCTCCGCCGCCGTTATGGAACAGATCCGTCTGGCGGAGCAGACCCGGGGACAGCTGGATTTCCTCATCGACGGCATGGTGATCAAGGTCACGGATTTCCGGCTACGGGAGCAGCTGGGCGAGACCGAGAAATTCCCCCGGTGGGCCATTGCTTTCAAGTTCGCCGCGGAGGAGGCGACCTCCGTGGTGGAAAGCGTCACCTGGGAAGTCGGGCGCACGGGAAAACTGACCCCTCTGGCGCACCTGTCCCCCGTGGAACTGGCAGGCGCCACCATCCGCCGGGCCACACTGAACAACTTTGACGACATCCGCCGCAAGCGGGTCGGGATCGGCTCCCGGGTGTTCGTCCGCAGAAGCAACGACGTTATCCCCGAGATCCTGGGCAGCGTCCCGGATGACAAGCCGGAAGCGGTCATTGAACGTCCCACTGTCTGTCCCAGCTGCGGCGCGCACGTGGAGCAGCGGGGCGCTCATATCTTCTGCACGAACTCGCTCTCCTGCCGTCCCCAGATCGTGGGAAGGATCTCCCAATACGCCTCCCGGGACGCCATGGATATCGACCAGCTCAGCGACAGGACCACGGAGCAGCTGGTCTCCAACTTCAACATCTCCACGATCCCGGAACTGTACGATCTGACGGTGGAACGTCTGCTGCCCCTGGACCGGTTCGGGGAGAAAAAGGCCCAGAATCTGGTGGACGCCCTGGACCGCAGCCGCCGCAGGCCTCTGAACGCCTTTCTGTTCGCTCTTGGCATCCCCAATGTGGGCGCCAAGACCGCAAAGGATCTGGCCAACCGTTACGGAACGCTGGAAGCGGTGCGGGCGGCGGATCTGGAAAGTCTCCTTTCCATTGAGGACGTGGGAGATATCGTTGCGGGCAGCATCCTTGACTTCTTAGGGGATCCGTCCATTTCCGCCCAGGTGGACTCGCTCCTGGATCACGGCGTGATCCCGGAGCCGGTGGAAAACACCACCCTGGCAAGTCCCATCAGCGGAAAAACGGTCGTGGTAACCGGAACGCTTCCCTCCTACAGCAGGAAGGAGGCGGAAGCCCTCATCGAGAAGTACGGCGGAAAAGCCGCCGGAAGCGTCAGCAAAAAAACAGACTATGTGCTCGCCGGCGAAGCGGCCGGAAGCAAACTGGATAAAGCAAAACAACTCGGGATCCCGGTTCTGGATGAAGCGGCGTTCCGTGAACTGATCGGAGAAATATGAGACTCGGCAAACTTGACAACAATGATCTGGAGGACCTGGTCCTCTCGAAATTTCACAGGATCCGCAGGGAATCCCTTCTGACGCCGGAGATCGGCTCGGACTGTGCGGCCATGGATCTGGACGGGGACATCGCCGTTCTTTCCTGTGACCCCATCACGTCCTCCTCCATCCGGCATCTCGGACGCCTTTCCGTACACGTCAGCTGCAACGACGCGGCCGCGGCGGGCGCGGAACCGGTGGGACTGCTTGTAACGCTTCTTGCGCCGCCCTCTGCGGAAAAGCCGGACATCGGACGCATCGCGGACGATCTGGCCGCCGCCGCAAAGACCGCCGGCGTGGATGTCCTTGGCGGACACACGGAGGTCACGGACGCGGTGACCCGCTTCGTCACCAATACCACGGTCCTTGCAAGGATCCCGAAAGACGGCATGCTGCCCGGTCTTCAGGCGGGAAACGATCTGGTCATGACCAAATCCGCCGCTCTGGAAGGCTGCGCCATCATCGCCGAAGACTTTCCGGATGTTTTCCGCTCCCTGCCGGAGGAGATCCGGTCAGAAGCGCTGTCCTACGCGGAACTTCTTTCCGTTGTGCCGGAAGGGCTGTATGCCGCCCGGCACGGAGCCACGGCCATGCACGACATCACGGAAGGCGGCGTCTACGGCGCTGCCTGGGAAATGGGTCACAACGCCGGCATCGGGATCACCCTGGATCCGGAACGGATCCCCGTATTCCCCGCCGTGCGGAAGATCTGCGAAGCGGCCGGACTGGATCCCTACCGGCTCATCAGCAGCGGCAGCATGCTCATCGCGTGTCCGGACGGACCCGGCATGGTGGAAGGGTTGAAAGGCATCGGCGTATCCGCATCGGTCATCGGTAAAGCCGGAGGAGACGCGCTGCGTCTTCCCGACGGAACGGAGATCGATCCGCCGGGCGCGGACGAGCTGTACCGCTTGTTCTGAGGCGGCGGACTATGCTATAATTTAGGTTTGAAAAAGGGGGATTGCAGCACATGAACAGTATGACCGGTTACGGACGCGGAAGCGCCGCGTCGGACGGACGTGAGATCACGGTGGAACTGAAATCCGTCAACCACCGTTTTCTGGATGTGGCTCTGCGGCTTCCCCGTCGTCTCCTGTTTCTGGAGGACGGCATCCGCAAACAGCTCGCCGCTTCCCTGAGCCGCGGGCACGTGGATGTGTTTCTCAACTACCGGAACACCCGGAACGACGCGGAACAGGTCCGGGTCAACACCGGGCTCCTTGCGGCTTATACCGCCGCGGTAAGGGAGGCAAACAAGGAACTGTATCTGCCGGACAATTTCGGTCTGGCGGAGGCTCTGCAGCTTCCGGATGTGACGGAAGTCACGGAAGCGGATGAGGACCAGGCCGCCGTTCAGGAACTCTGCAGTCAGGCCGTGGCCGCGGCTCTGGAGGAACTGATCCGCATGCGGGAACTGGAAGGGGAACGCCTTAAAGCGGATCTGGAGCAGAAAGTGCGCAATGTCGACGATCTCGCTTCGCAGATTGAGACCCGTGCCCCCTCCGTTGTCACGGAATACCGGGACAAGCTGAAGGAACGGATCAGCCAGCTGCTGGACGGTGCCGAGGTGGACGAGTCCCGGCTGGCCATGGAGGTGGCGGTCTTTGCCGACCGGGCGGCCATTGACGAGGAGCTGGTGCGGCTCCACAGTCACGTGGCGCAGATGCGTCTGCTCTTTACGGATCCCGAACCCGCCGGCAAGCGGATGGACTTCATCGTGCAGGAAATGAACCGGGAATTCAACACCATCGGTTCCAAAGCCAATGACAAGGACCTGACGAATCTTGTCCTTTCCGGCAAAACGGAAGTGGAAAAGATCCGGGAACAGATCCAGAACATAGAATAAACGGCAAGAGGTGATTTGACCGTATGCAGAGCAAACCGAAAGGACTTCTTCTCGTTGTTTCCGGCCCCGCGGGCGTCGGAAAGGGCACCATCGACAAGATCCTTCTGGAGCGGCACTCCAACATGAAGCTGTCCGTCTCCGCCACCACGCGCAATCCGCGCCCGGGGGAAGTGGACGGCGTGCACTACTTCTTCATTGATGAAGACAAGTTCCGTTCCATGATCGACAACGGCGAATTCCTGGAATACATGCACGTGTTCAATCTTCACTATTACGGAACGCCCCGCTCCTTTGTGGAAAAAGAGCTGGAGCAGGGGAACGACGTTCTGCTGGAGATCGATGTCAACGGCGCAAAGCGCGTCAAGGAATCCTATCCGGATGCCGTACTGGTCTTCATCGCCCCGCCGGATCTCAAACAGCTGAAAGCCCGTCTGGTGGGCCGGGGAACGGAGACGCCGGAGCAGATCGAAAAGCGGTTCGGTACCGCCGTGGAGGAGATCCGGCAGATAGAACATTACGACTATACGGTCGTCAACGACGTCCTGGAGGATGCCGTCAAACAAGTGGAAAGCATTATCAGCGCGGAAAAGAGCAGGGTATCCCGCAACACCGCTCTGGTTGAAGAATTAACAGCAGGAGGAACAGAAAAATGATTAACCAGCCTTTGAACGATCTGATCGAAAAAGCAGGCGGCTGCCGCTACGTGCTTGTGACCGCTGTGGCCAAGCGTGCCAGACAGCTGCAGAAAGAACCGGACACACTGAACGGACGCAAGCCTGTCAGCGCCGCCGTGGAAGAACTTTTCAACGACGAACTGGTGGTCGAGACCCCGAAGGAATACCAGGGCCAGCACTGAATTCAAGCCCGGAAACACGCCCGCAGACGCGGGCTTTTTCGGTTATCGCGCTTATTTGAGGAACAGCTTTGTTTGCCGAGATCATCATTGACATCGCGCACGCCAACGTGGACAAACGGTTCACCTACCGCGTGCCGGAGGAACTGAATATCGAGGAAGGGCAGCACGTGCTGGTGCCCTTCGGCCACGGCAACACGCCGAAAGAAGGGTTTGTTCTTTCCCTGAAAGAAACTTTGGACTCGGAGTTTCCCGCGAAGGATATCCTTCGCGTTCTGGAACCCTATCCGGTCCTGACCGGGGAACAGATCACCCTCGCCCGCTGGATGCGTGAAAGTTACCACTGCCTGCTGGTGGAAGCCCTCCGGCTCATGATCCCGGCGCAGCTCCGGGGCGGACGGGTCCGGGAGAAGACGGAACGTACCGTTTCCCTTTCGGCGGAACTTTCTCCGGATGAGATGCTGAACGCTCTCCGTTCCAAAGACGGTTCCTTCAAGGCGCCCAGGCAGGCGGAAGTCCTCTGTCTGATGAAGAACAGCGGTCTGGAAATGACCGTATCGGATATCTGTGCCTTCATTCCCGGCGCCTCCTCCGCCGTGACCGCCCTGATCCGGCGCGGATTCCTTCTGGAAAACGAACATGTCTCCTTCCGGCGGCCCGACTACAGCTGCCGTCCGTCGGATATCCCCGTGACCATGAACCGCGACCAGCAGACGGCGGTGGATGCCGTGACCGCCTCCATGTCCGCCGGAAAAGCGGAGACCTTTCTGCTGCACGGCGTCACCGGCAGCGGCAAGACGGAGGTCTATATCCGGCTGATCCGGCGGGCGCTGGAGCTGGGCCGGACGGCCATCGTGCTGGTGCCGGAGATCGCGCTCACGCCGCAGATGGTCTCCTGGCTGCACGCGCGCTT
>R25__coassemble_527_pt1 | contig 22670 bp, 19 predicted proteins | sample R25__metabat2_low_PE_047 | metagenome-assembled genome bin R25
CATCGTTTCCGCACGTATTATCGCTGAAGGTCTCGGCATGCTCCGTTACCGCGTACAGGACGAGTACTTCTTCGTCGGCGCAGTCAACGGCGAAATCGCCGGTATCGTCAATGGCCGTCTTGTGAACGAGAAGGTCGGTATGTCCTACCACACAATGACACTGAAACGTGGTGCTCGTGTTGGTGCTCAGCTGTTCGCAGCTAAGATGGAATATCACTTCGACTTCATGAATCAGGATGAGGTTTGGATCGTTGCAGAGTCTCCGAACGGCTTCAAACGTTGGATGATCGAGTACGAGCTCGAAGATCGTTTCGAGTGCCCGCATGAACTCGGTGGTGTTCCGACATTCGTCCTCACCCGTGAGCTCTGGGAGAAACATAAAGCGAACAAGAACGTCGGTATCCGTCCGGCTGACCTGTTCCCCGAAGTTATCGAAGCAAACGAAGTTCTCCATATGCCTGAGAAACTGAACGTCTAATCGTATTTGACAGAAAGGACTTAGAAATGGACGAAATTAAGCGCGAAGTAGGTATTGTTGGCATCGGCCACACCAAATTCGGTAAGTCTAATGTTCCGTTTATCGACATGACCTGCGCAGCTGCGCTTGAGGCTATGGACGATGCCGGAGCCAAGACTGGCAAAAAGAATGTTATCGACCAGGTGTTCATTGGAACAATGGCAGCTGGAATGGTTCAGCGTATCAGCGGTCTCGCTTCCGCTGTTGTTGACACTCTGAATATTCGTCCCGCTATGGCGGAGACCATTGAGAATGGTCCTGCATCCGGTGCTTCCGCTGTGAAGCTCGGCGTCATGGCTATCGCCTCCGGCATGTGCGACTGCGTCCTCGTAGTTGGTGCTGAGGGAATGCGTGCTGTTACCGGTTGGGAAGGCACAGACTTTGTTGCTACAATGCTCCATCCGGAAGCAGAGTACAAATATGGTTGCACACTGCCGTCTTTTGCAGGACTGTTCACACGTCTCTGCATGGACAAATACGGTGTAACAAGCAAGGATCTGTCCATCGTTTCCGTTAAGAACCATGCGAACGCTTGCCTGAACCCCGTTGCTCATATCCGCAACGTGGTTAAACTTGACCGTATCACCGATGAGAGAATTATCAACGCCACCAACCCGTTGGTCGCGGATCCGCTCCGTCAGTTCGATATGTGCCCGGTTTCCGATGGTGCAGCTGCTGTTCTGCTCGTCGCGAAGGACAAACAGGAAGAGCTCGGCTTTGGTGCAAAGCCCTTTATCCGCGTCGCGGGTATCGCTTCCGCAACAGATACACACAGCGTTGCGAACCGTGCGGTTCCGACCGATCTGCTGGCAGTCCGCCTGTCCGCTCAGAAGGCATACAAAATGTCCGGCTTTGGCCCGAAGGACATCGATGTCGCCGAGCTGCATGACGCATTCCAGATCCTTGAGATCGCAGAGTCTGAGGAGACCGGCCTCTTTGAGCGCGGCACAGGCCATCTGGCTGCTCGCGAAGGCAAGACCGAGATCCACGGAGAAATGCCGATCAACACTTCCGGCGGCCTGAAAGCCAAGGGACATCCTCTTGGAGCAACCGGTGTCTCCCAGATCGTCGCGCTGGTCAAACAGCTTCGCGGAACAGCTGGCGAGCGTCAGGTTGAAGGTGCCAAGACAGCACTGGCAGTCAACTTCGGTGGTTTCGGCAATAACGTCGTAGCAACCGTTCTGACCACGAAATAAGGAGGGACAGAATCATGGAAGAAATGAAAATGTATGCTTATAAGTGCAAAAAGTGCGGTAAGCTTCATCATCCCCGTTACATCGTGTGCCAGAACCCCGATTGTGATGGCCGCGAGTTTGAAGCAGTCCCGCTCGAGGGCAAATGCAAACTGCTCACATGGACCCGTGTATACAACCTCCCCGAGGGATACATGGTTCCGTGGCTCAACTTCGGCATTGTCGAGTTTGAGAACGGCGTGCGTGCAACTGGTCAGCTCGGATTCGATGAAGGTATCGAGACCGGTATGGATCTGATTGCCACAGTCGGCATCGTCAAGGAAAAGGTTATCAAATACAAAGAGACCGTTGTTGAACCTCAGTACGGTTTCATCTTTGTAAAAGCGTAACAAACGGGAACCTCGAATGGTTCCGCAAATAATCAAAACTGAAGCAGTGTGCGAAACTTGGTTTCGCACACTGCTTGCCAAACAGCAGGAAGGAGTGATTCTTTCTGTATTTGACCGGGCGGCAAATTTTGATTTTTCTGACGGGATCACTTCTGTTCTGTGCCGTGGCAGGTCGCTGCAACCGTATTCTTGCAGGACGAGCGGGCCGATAACTTTTTCAGAGATCGGACTCCGTCCGGGTATGCAGGTCAGAGCGGACGCGAACGGCATTCAAATTGAGGACAGATGGCTGATTACGTTTGAGGGATCAGACTGTGTGGATATGAACATCCAGAACAGGGTTTGCCCGGAAGGATATGGAATATATCATCCGGATGCCGAACCTGTTCTTTTTGTTTTAAAAGAGATCGGCGATGAGAACGGACTGTCAAATCTCGCAACCGGGACCGGAAGCAATGTATATGCTGACCTGATCCGGCCGAGACTTCCGGTTTTGTTTGAGGCGATAAAGCACAAAAACGGAAAGGACGCCGCGGAAGCCGCAGGGCGGATCGCGGGCTGCGGTGTTGGTCTGACCCCGTCTTCGGATGACCTGCTGAACGGTTATTTCTGTATTCTTCAGGCGAAAGCCTGTCTGGAGAAAGATTCCGAACTGAAGGGAATCATCCGTTCTGCCGCGGATGCGGCGGCGGAAAAGACCAACCGGATCAGCGGGACATTTCTTTCTCAAGTCGGCAAAGGTATGGCATCTGAGGATGTTTTGAACCTTTTGCATCTAATCTATTCGGATACGGACGCTGAACGGATCCGGCGAGCGGCAAAACGCGTCGCGGAATTCGGTTCAACTTCCGGAACAGATACTCTGGCCGGGATCGTACTGGCCGTCAAAAATCATTATGGAGGGAAATACAGTGGTTAAACTGGAAGTCAGAAAAAACGCTTACTATGATTCCGTTACCCTCATGCTGATCTCCAAAGACCTGAAGAAACTCGACGGCGTGAAAGAAGCACTCGTCGGAATGGGTACCGATCTTAACGTAGAGATCGCCCATAACATCGGTCTTGCAACACCTGAATTCGACGCAAACGTAACTTCCAATGACTTTTTTGTAGCCATTGAGTGCGACGATGAAAGCGTGTTTGAAGAAGCTCAGAAGAAGGTAGAAGAACTGCTCAACAAGAAGACAGAGCAGAAGGAATCCACCTACTATCCGCCGACACTCGAAGGTGCGGTCAAAGTTGATCCGGACCTGAATATGGCGGTCATTTCCGTTCCCGGAAAATTCGCAGCCGACGTGGCACAGAGCTGCCTCGACCGTGACATCAATGTCATGCTCTTCTCAGATAACGTAACCATCGAAGAAGAGAAGGCCCTGAAGGAATATGCTTACGAGCATGAACTTCTGGTCATGGGACCTGACTGCGGCACAGCGATCATCAACAACATTCCGCTGGCATTCGCCAACGTTGTTCCGAAGGGCAACATCGGTATGGTCTGCGCTTCCGGTACAGGTACGCAGGAAGTCAGCTCCATTATCGCTCAGCTCGGCGAGGGCGTTTCCCAGGTTATCGGAACAGGCGGACGCGATCTGAAGAAAGAGATCGGCGGCCTGATGATGAAACTTGGTCTGGATGCGCTCATCAATGACCCGAACACCAAGGTCATTACGCTCGTTTCCAAGCCCCCGGCTCCGGAAATCGCTTCCATGATTCTGGATATCGCCAAAAACGCGGGCAAACCGGTCGTTGTCGAATTCATCGGCGGCAATCCCAAGGAAATCGAAGCCAAAGGTCTTGTCGCTGCGAAATCTCTGGAAGATGCGGCTCACAAAGCAGTCGCCCTGCTCCGCGGAGAGCCCCTTGAGGACTATGTCCACTTCACGATGGGTGACGACAAAGCGGAAGCGCTTGCCAAGGAAGTTGCCGGCAAGATGGCCAAATCCCAGAAGTACGTCCGTGGATTCTACACAGGCGGAACGCTCTGCGACGAAGCTATGAAACTGATGATCGACAAACTCGGTCATATCTATTCCAATATCCCGCTGCATGCGGAAGACAAGCTGGACAATCCGGTTCTCGGCTCCAGCAAGGAGCATACGTTCCTTGACTTCGGTGATGATGAATTCACCGTTGGCCGTCCGCATCCGATGATTGACCCGAGCCTGCGTGCAGAGAGAGTTATTACGGACGGAAAAGATCCGGAGTGCGCTGTTATTCTTTGTGACTGCGTTATCGGATTCGGCTCCCACGAAGATCCGGCAGCTGACCTTTCCGAATCCATCCGCACAGCAAAAGCGGAAGCGGAGAAGGAAGGACGTCATCTCTGCTGCGTCGTGGAAGTCTGCGGAACCGAAGGTGACCCGCAGTGCCTGTCCAAGACCCAGAAGAAGCTCGAAGATGCCGGTGCGATTGTACTTCCGTCCAACGCACAGGCGACCCGTTTTGTCGAGCTTGTTCTTGACAATCTGAAGTAAGGGGGAAGGTACAATGAGTAAGCTGAATGATTTGTTCGGAAAAGAACTGCATGTCGTCAACTTCGGTATCGAGTCCTTCTACAAAGATCTCGAGAGCCAGCGTGTTCCCGCGGTCCATGTGGACTGGAAGCCGGTTGCCGGCGGAGACAAAGTCGCTGCCGCCAATCTGCGTAAACTGAAGAATCCTGAACTGAACGAGAAGATTCAGGAAGCGAATAAAGAGGCCCTGAGACGCATCCTCGCAGCCCAGCCGACACTGGTCGGCGTCGGCATTGCCGGTGAAGTTATCCCCGGAATGACGAAGGATACGATCCTCCATGCCGGCCCACCGGTAACATGGGATCGTATGTGCGGACCGCAGAAGGGCGCTGTCCTTGGCGGACTGGTATATGAAGGCCGCGCAAAAGACCTTAAAGAGGCTGAGAAACTGGTTGAGTCCGGTGTCATCAAATTTGACCCCTGCCATATGCACAGTGCAGTCGGCCCGATGGCCGGTGTTGTGACATATTCCATGCCGGTTTGGATCCTCGAGAACAAGGCGTTCGGAAACCGTGCGTACTGCACATTCAACGAAGGCCTCGGAAAGGTTCTCCGTTTCGGTGCATGCGACGAGGAAGTTTACACCCGTCTGCGCTGGATGCGTGACAAACTGTATCCGGTTCTCAAAGGCGCCATGGAGCTCAAGGGCGAGATCGACATCAAGGTCATCATCTCCAAGCTCCTCCAGATGGGCGACGAAGCGCACAACCGCAACGAAGCCGGTACATCCCTGATGATCCGTGAACTCGTTCCGTCCATCATGAAACTGGACATTCCGGAAGAGGATAAAGTTGCTGCGTTTGAGTTCATCAATAACAACAACCACACCTTCCTGAACATCTCCATGCCGGCATGTAAGTGCTCGCTGGATCCGATCTTCGACATTCCGTACTGCACAGTCCTTGCGACAATGTGCCGCAACGGTACGGACTTCGGTATCCGTATCGCGGGTCTTGGACCGGACAAGTGGTTCACAGGCCCCGCAGAGATGGTCAAAGGTCTCTACTTCCCCGGATTCGACGAGTGCGATGCAGCACCGGACCTTGGTGACTCCTGCATCACAGAGACCTGCGGCATCGGCGGATTCTGCATGGCAGCCGCTCCCGCAATCGTACAGTTCGTCGGCGGACAGGTCAGCGATGCGCTGAACTACTCCAAGACCATGTACGAGATCACCGTCGGTGAGGGACAGTCCTACAAGATCCCGGCTCTCGACTTCCGTGGAAGCGCGACCGGTATCGATCTGCTGAAAGTCATCGAGACAGGTATCCGCCCGATCATCAATACCGGTATCGCCCATAAGAACGCCGGTGTCGGACAGGTTGGCGCAGGTATCGTCAATCCTCCGGAAGAGTGCTTCAAGAAGGCTCTTGCAGCCTGCGCTGAAGCCTGGGGGAAATAAGAAACGAACAGGGGCGGGGAATGTCCCGCCCCGTATCAAAAGGATTACTGACGCTTTTGATGGCGTCAGATAATACACACTAATTTAGGAGGACACACACATGAGTAAATGGTCTGACATCAAGATCTATGATCTGTCAATCCCGATTGGTATCAACTGCCCGCCGTGGCCGACGTATGAACCCCTTCAGATGAAGTTCTTCAAACGTCTTGCACCGAACGGAGCGAATGGTCAGCTGATCACACACAGCAACCATGTCGGAACACATCTGGATGGACCGCTGCATTTCGATACAGCAGGCCGTGACATGGCTTCTCTCGAGCTCACAAAGCTCTGCCATCCTGGCGTAGTCGTTGACCTGTCCGATGAATTCGGCGAGGACGATTTCGGCATCTACACCGCAGCTGATATCGAGAAACGTGTTGAAGTGAAAGAGGGAGATATCCTGATCATCAACACCGGTTATCACAGATATGGCTGGGATGTTCCCGGAACAGCTGATGAAAAACGTTACATGCTCCGTCACCCGGGTCCGTCTCTGGACTTCGTGCAGTGGGTACGTGACAAGAAGATCCGCTGGATCGGCGTTGACTGCGGAAGCGCAGACCATCCGATGAACACCAAGATCCGTGACTGGGAGCCCATGGAAGCTGCGAAGTGCGACAAGAAATTCCAGCAGAAATACGGCAAGACCCTGAACGAGATGTATCCGTGGCCGGATCATTATCAGGCAATGCATATCGAACTGTTCTGCCAGCCCTATGAAGCAATTCATGCTGAGTGCCTTGGCGGCCAGATCGATGAGCTGTCCAACAAGCGTGTTGTCATCGGCTGCTTCCCCTGGAAGCTGGTCGAGGGCGAGAGCTGCATTTCCCGTATCGTTGCATTCGACGGTTTCGAGGATGTCTAATGCTTAACAGAAAAGGGCGGTCCCTGACCGCCCTTTTTCCAACCCACAGGGGGCAAAATATTCGTTAGCACGGCAAAATATATTTGCTGTGAAAAGTTGCAAAAAGTACACAATTCGCTTATAATGGGATAAGCAAAAAACCAGTCAACAATCCATAGTTATCCCTTGTCCCGCGGCGGATTATTCACAAACAACTGCGCAAGGAGAGAGTGTGCAAACGTTTTTCGGAATTCTAGCGATTGTCGCATTGATGGCGATCATCCTGCTTCTGTCGAAAGTCAGAGGGAAGAAGGTTCAGCCGTTTATTGATTCTTTTGCGGACGCATACTGCAAGGTTACGGATCATGTGCTGCATTGCGGGAATATCGTGGAAAAAGTGGCGGTTCAGGCAGAGGACGGCGGGTATGTTTCCGCGCTTCCGAATGAACAGCAGCCCGAATCCGTTCGCGCTATTTTTGAGCAGGGCGTAGACGAGACCGATCTGGAACAAATCAAGACGATGTTCGAAATGAGAAGCGAGGTACAGGAGTATCTGACTTCTTTTAATTTAATCGGAAAGAACATCAATCTGATCATGAACCGTTGTTATGATCTTGTAAATCTCTGTCTGTCTTTTATCGATGACCCGTCAAAAATCAGAACAAAGGATGATTTGAAGGAACTGAGTTTCTATTTTACGAAGCAGAAAAAGATCCGGGAGGAGATGCTCCAGTCGATCGTATCCCCGGAATGTTTTCAGCGAATGACGAAGTATTAAAGCGTTGCTCCGGAAGGGGTACGCTGATTAATAAGCTGCTTTTCGGGAATGCGGACCGGAAAGTGGTAGTAATTAAAAGGGAGGGTGCAAATGAGAGAGTTTGAATATCTTCAGCCGAAAACGGTAGAAGAAGCGATCTCGCTCCGTCAGGAATACGGCAATCGTCTTGTCATTTTCAACGGCGGATCCGATATCGTTATTCAATTGCGCGACCGCTTGATTTCCCCGGATTATGTGATGGACATCAAAAAAATCGATGAACTTCACAAGATCAGTTTCTCCGAGAAGGACGGTTTGTACATTGGCGCATGCGTGACAATGAACGAAATCGGAACAAATCCGGATGTGGTCAAATATTACCCGTTTTTGGCAAAAGCCGCGCTTTCAGTCGGAAGCAAACAGGTAAGGAACCGTGCAACAAGCGTAGGAAACATTGTGAATGCTTCCCCGCTGTGTGACACTGGAACTCCTCTGTATGCATGTGACGCTGTCATGTGCCTGCAGGGCGCGAAGGGGAAGAGAGAAGTCCCCATTCGTGAGTTCATCACTTTCGTCCGCAGAACCGTTCTGCAGCCGGATGAACTGGTAACAGGAATCAAGGTCCCCTACGACAAGAACCTGGTTGGTGAGTTCACAAAAGTCGCCCGTCGCGACGAAGTAGACCTTTCCACCATTTGCGCGACTGTCGCCCGTTCCGGAGACGAGTGGAAACTCGCTTTTGGAGCAGTTGCTCCGACACCGGTCCGTATGCCGAAGACCGAGGAACTCCTGAAAGGCAAGAAGATTACGGATGAGCTGATTGAAGAAGCGGCGAAACTGGCCATTACGGAAGTTTCCCCGATCGATGATGTCCGTGCTTCCAAACAGTACCGCCTGGATGTCGTTCAGGTGATTGTACGCAACAGCCTCAAGGCGTTGGCATAAAAGGAGGAATGACGATGAAAAAGTATCAAGTAAATTTCTTCCTGAATGATGAGCCGGTTGAACTGTATGTAGATGCAAACAAAACCATGCTGAATGTCATCCGTGACCAGCTGGACATGACAGGAACAAAGGAAGGCTGCGGCGCCGGTGAGTGCGGTGCCTGCACCGTCATCGTGGACGGAAAGCCGATCAATGCTTGCCTCGTTCTTGCTCCTGAGATGGACGGAATGCATATCACGACAGTTGAAGGCTTGTGCAAGGAAGGGGAGCTTTCCCCGGTTCAGAAGGCTTTCGTTGAGCATACAGCCCTGCAGTGCGGTTTCTGCACACCGGGATTTGTTATGTCCGCTACAGCTCTTCTGATGGAGAATCCTACACCTACGCGGAAAGAGATCACAAGAGCCATTTCCGGCAACCTCTGCCGCTGCACCGGCTATATGCGCATCATTGAGGCTATCGAGGATGTCGCAGCCCAGAACAAAAAGAAAATGAAGAAGGGAGGCGCCTGATCGTGGAAGAACTGAAAAGAGTAGGTAAATCTTATCCAAGAAGCGACGCGATCCGCAAAGTTACCGGATCTGCGGAATACGTGGATGATATTCATCTTCCGAAAATGCTGTACGCCGCGGTGAAACGCAGCCCGTACGCCCATGCGAAGATTCTTTCTGTGGACCTCTCCGAAGCCAAGAAGGTACCCGGCGTTAAGGCAGTTATCTGCGGTGACGAGTATCCGAACCGTGCGGGACTCTATCTTGAGGACCGTTACTTCATGGCAAAACCCGGAGATACGGCGAAGTACATGGGTGAGGCAGTTGCCGCTGTGGCAGCGGATTCCCCTGAAGCCGCCCAGAAAGCAGTAGACCTGATCAAGGTGGAATACGAGGAGCTCCCCGCAGTCACTAATGCAGTGGAAGGCATGAAGCCGGACGCTCCGGTGATCCATCCGGACCTTGGAAACTACAAGGTTGCACCGATCTTCTATCCGGTGCCGGGAACGAACATCTCCCATCATTATGTCCTCCGTAAAGGCGACTTCGAAAAAGCCTGCGAAGAGGCGGATGAAGTATTCGAGAACAAGTTCTACATCCCGCATGTACAGCATGTACCGCTCGAGCCCCACGTGGCTATGGCGAAATACGATGCGGACGGCAAACTGACTGTATGGTCCAGCTGCCAGTCTCCGTATGCTGTGCGTCAGGCACTGTCCGTAGCGTTTGACCTCCCGCTGAACAAGATCCGGGTTATTTCCCCGACAGTCGGCGGCGGATTCGGTTCCAAGGCAGGAACGACGCTGGAAGGTATCGTAATCCCGCTGGCAAAGCATTGCCAGGGACGTCCCGTTAAACTGGTCTATACACGTGAGGATGAGTTCGTCAATGCATATGTCCGTCAGGGCATGCATGCGACCATCAAGACCGCGATGCGCAAAGACGGCAAGATTCTGGGTGTCAAGAATGAGTACATCTGGGACGGCGGTGCGTATACAGAGTACGGCGTAAACATCACCAAGGCGGGCGGATGGGCATCTGCCGGTCCGTACGACATTGACAACGTTTGGACAGACAGCTACTGCGTATACACCAACCATCCGGTCGGCGGACCGTACCGTGGATTCGGTATGTGCGAGATCCATTACGCGATTGAGCAGAATATCGATATGATCGCCAAGAAGATGGGCATCTCCGAAGTGGATATGCGAAGGATCAACGGTCTGCGTCCCGGCGGATTCACCGGAATGGGTGAGAAGATGGATGTTGCGGGCTATCAGGAGTGCCTGGAGACCGTTCTCAAAGACATCGAGTACGATAAACCGTCTGAACAGCCGAAAGACAAACGTCTTGTCCGTGCGAAAGGTATCGCGGGCGGATGGAAATCCCCGTCAATGCCGACAAATGCCGGTTCTGCGGCAATCATCCGTATGAATGAGGACGGCACATTCTTCCTCATGAGTAGCGGTCAGGAAATCGGTCAGGGCCCGGCTACGGTTCTGCCCCAGATCGCAGCGGAAGTTCTTTCCGTCGAACCGGACAAGATCACATTCTGCTCCGGTGATACGGACAACACACCGTATGAGTGGCAGACAGTTGCCAGCCGTACCACCTACTGTGCTGGTAACGCGGTCAAGCTTGCTGCGGAAGACCTCCGTGACAAGATCCTGAACCTGGCAAGCATCAAGATGGGTGCGGTGCCGCGTGATCTGATGCTGGAAGACGGATATGTCGTTCATACGATCTATCCGGAGAGAAGGCTTCCGATCTCCGATTTCGCACTGGGTGTCTCGTTTGATGACGGCTCTGGTTACGGCGGACCGGCCATTGGTGTCGGAACGTTTACACTGGAGAACAACATCAACACAGACAAGAAGACCGGTGTTGCGAAGCATCATCCGGCAGCGTTCTGGACGATGGGTGTGAACGGTGTTGAGGTCGAAGTCAATACAGAGACCGGACACATCAAAGTTCTGAAGATGGCTTCCTGCTTCGATGCCGGAAAAGTTATCAATCCGGAACTGTTCAGAGCCCAGTCCGAAGGCGCAATGATCCAGGCTCTAGGCACGGCGCTGTTTGAGGAACTGAAACTGAAGGATGGCAAAGTCCTGAACAAGAACTTTGTGGACTACAAGATTCCGACAGCGGATGATATCCCCGAACTGATCGTGAAATATGTTGAGCATGCCGAGCCCACAGGCCCCTATGGTGCCCGTGGTGTAGGTGAACCGCTGATGGTTCCGGGCGCACCGGCAATTGCCAACGCGGTCTACAACGCAATCGGCGTCCGTTTCGAGCGTATGCCGATCACTCCCGATGACGTTCTCAGAGCTCTCAGAGAGAAGAAAGAGAAAGAGGGAAAATAACACCTGTTGGTCCGGGGTGCGGCTTCGGCCGCATCCCGATCCGATAAATCACTGAGAAGAAGCGTAAAATTGATCCCTGATGAGGAATGGAGACTCTATCTATTCAAATTAACAGGAGGTAAAACATGGAAAAGAAAGTCGAAGGCATTTACGACGGCTTTAAAGAGCTCGGAACAGGCAAAATGATCGTTCTGGGTCTGCAGCACGTATTTGCTATGTTTGGTGCAACAGTTCTCGTACCGATTCTCACTGGTCTTTCTATTTCAGTCACCCTTTTCTGCGCGGGTATTGGTACTATTTGGTTCTACTTTATTACAAAGAAGAAGGTCCCGATTTTCCTGGGCTCTTCCTTCGCATTCCTTGGCGCGTTTGCATCCGTTGCAAACGGTGAAATGGAGAAACTGCCCTATGCAACACTGGGTGTTGTATGTGCCGGTTTGCTCTACGTTGTTCTTGCTGCTCTGATCGCTATCTTCGGGCCGAAGAAAGTCATGAGACTGTTCCCGCCGGTTGTTACCGGACCTATCATTGTTCTCATCGGTTTGATTCTTTCTGGTTCCGCTATCAATAACGCTCAGACCAACTGGATCCTTGCCATCATTGCTGTCGTCGTCATCATCTGCACGAACCTGTTTGGCAAAGGCATGATCAAAATCATCCCGGTTCTGATGGGTATCATCGTATCCTATGTCATCGGTGCTCTCATCTCCCTGATCTCCGGCAATGCTCTGTTCGGACTTCCCTGGGTTGATTTCTCCAGCTTCGCAGGAACGAAGATCTTCGCAGTCCCGCCGTTCATGGATTACTCACCGCTCCGCTTCGTCTTCGGTTTACAGGCGATGGACGGTGCCCTGGCAGCAAACGCTATCGTTACGTTCATCGTTGTCGCTGTTGCGGCAATGGTTGAGCACGTCGGCGATATCTGTGCTATCGGCGCAACCTGCGGAAAGAACTTCATCGCAGATCCGGGCCTCACACGTACACTCCTCGGTGACGGCATTGGAACCTCCCTCGCAGGTCTCTTCGGTGGACCCGCGAACACCACTTACTCCGAGAATACCGGTGTTGTCGCTTTGACAAAGGTTTACGATCCGAAGGTCATGCTGATTGCGGCTTGCTTCACAATCATTCTTTCCTTCGTATCCATCTTCGAAGCATTCATCAACACCATTCCGGCTTCCATCATTGGTGGTATCTCAATGGTCCTCTACGGCATGATTTCCGCAACTGGTGTCCGCACCATTGTTGAGCATCAGGTCGACTTCAAGAATATGCGTAACATCCTGGTCGCTGCTTTGATCCTTGTCTGCGGTCTTGGTTTCAACACCTATCCGCTGCAGCTTGGACCGATCTCCCTCGGAGGTCTCGCAGTCGCGGCTATCGTTGGTATCATTGCCAACGCTGTCCTGCCGGGCAAAGATTACGAATTCAGAATTGAGGATGAAGGCGGTACAGAGGAGGCATAATTGGCTCTTCGCTTCTGATTGCCGAATCTAATAACGCTTCGCTCCATTTCTCAGTGAAAATACGCGTGCCGGATAACCGGCACGCGTTGTTTTTCAGCGAAAAATACATATAAAGAGATCCGGGGTTAACCGGACCTTAAATGACAAAGGAAACAATAATCAGAGCTTGCGGATTTTGTCGATCCATGCTTCAAAGTCGTCCTTTTGACGCATTCCAAGACTGTAGGGGAACTTGATTTCAGCCCCGGTACAATAGCTATTCAGAGCATCCAGGGTCACTCCGATATTTGATGTACCCGAAGTGGAAAAGGGAATTACTGTTTTTCCTTGCAGATTGCATTTTTTAAGGAATCCGGAGAAAAAGGCAGGAAGATCACTGTACCAGATCGGATACCCGATCAGAACCGTATCAAAGGCACTCAAGTCGGGTACAGATGTGACGGAAGCAGGAGTTTCCTTGCGCATCCTTTCAAAAAACACCCTGACTATGGAAGAGAAATAACTCCCATAAGGTTTTACCGGTTGTACGCGGACAAGATCGCAGGCTAGCTCCTTTGCGGCTTTTTCAGCGATTTCCTTTGTTGTTCCGCTCACGGAACAATACAGAATAATTGGTTTCATATACATTCATTCCTTTCTGATAGTCAGGAGGGGCGTACGGCGGACAAAAAGGCTTTCAGACGGTCCGTTTCGGGATGTGAGAAGATCCGGTCCGGAGCTCCTTCTTCCATTATACCTCCCTTGTCCATGAAAATGACACGGGAGGAAACATCCCGCGCAAAACTCATTTCATGCGTAACGATGATCATGGTAATGTGACGGTTGACGGCGAGCCGCCGAATCGCATTCAATACTTCTCCGGAAATCTCGGGATCCAGCGCGCTTGTCGGCTCATCAAAGCAGAGAATATCAGGATTGAGGGCCAGAGCTCGTGCAATGGCGACGCGCTGCTGCTGTCCACCGGAAAGCTGATGCGGATAGTAATCCATGCGGTCGGAAAGGCCGACTTCAGATAACAGCTTTTCTGCCTGCTCTGTGATTTCAGTACGGATCTGTTTGGCGTTTGCTTTGTAATCCGGCCGCTCTTTTGCCTGCAGTTCCCGGGCAAGCATGATATTCTGCTTGGCGGTATACTGGGGGAAAAGATTGAAGGATTGAAAGACCAGACCAAAATGCAGACGTTTCTTGCGTATGTCTGACTCAAGCTGTGTGGAAGGGTCTGCGGCATCAAAAAGAGTCTCACCATCCACAATGATCTTGCCGCCGGTTGGAGTTTCCAGAAAATTCAGGCAACGGAGAAGCGTCGTTTTTCCGCTACCGGAGGAACCGATGATAGACAGCACCTCGCTTTTTTCCAGAGAGAAACTGATTCCTTTAAGGATCTCGCCGGTTCCGTAATCTTTTTTCAAATCTTGTACTTCTAAAATAGCCATATCAATTTATACCCTGAAATAAGAAAGTTTCTTTTCCAAACAACGGAATAGGATCGTCAGCAGTCCATTGAACAGGAGATAGAACGCGCCGGAATAGAACAGAGGCCAAATCAAAGCGGAAGCAGTGATGTATTCCTGCGCGACCATGATGATCTCTTTGACGGCGATGATCCTTGCAAGGGAAGTGTCTTTGACAAGCGTAATGATTTCGTTGCTCATGGGAGGGACGATCCGCTTGATGACCTGCAGTAGAGTGACACGGAAAAAGGTTTGTGATTTTGTCATGCCGAGGACTTGAGCAGCTTCATATTGTCCCTTCGGGATGCTTTCTATGCCGCCCCGGTAAATTTCGGAGAAATAAGCAGCATAGTTGATGATGAACGCAATCAGAACTGCTGTGAGGCGGGGGATCGCGGTAGCTTTGAAAAGGAGACCGGGCCCATAGAAGACTACGATGACCTGAAGCATGAGGGGAGTTCCGCGGATGATCCAGACAAATGTCTTGGAAAGCCAGCTGAGAGGCTTGAACCGGCTCATGGAACAAAGAGCGATCAGGAGTCCCAGCGGCAGAGCAGCGACCAGCGTCAGAATGAATATCTCGCAAGTAACTGCAAATCCGGAAAGAAGACGCTGGGTGACGTTGAGTAATTCCATAGAAAAGGACCTTTCAAAAAGTATAGATAATCACAAAAGGAGCGGGGCACAGTTATCCATGCCCCGCGACACACACAAAAGGATCTATTATTTATCCGAGAAGGAGGACATCGGATTGTCCATACTTCTCAGCAATGGCCTGAAGCGTTCCGTCCGCAAGGATCTGGTCAATGGTAGAATCAACTATTGCGGCAAAGGAGGAACCTTTTCTGAACCCGATTCCGTATTCCTCTACAGCGAGATCAACACCCTCAATGATCATGAGATCGGAGTAATCGGTTCCTTCGCCGACCATGGATTTGGCCATAACATAATCAATGACCGCCGCATCGGCTGTTCCTGCTTTGACTTCCAGAAGCGCATCGCTCTGTTTTTCAACAGCAACATAGTTGCCGTTTTTCAGATTGTCTTCGGTCTGAATGGCTTCCTCGCCCGCGGAGCTGATCTCGGCGACCAGGTTTTTGCCTGCCAGTGAAGCGGTATCTGTGAATGCTGAAGCGTTCGCAGCCTGGATGACGACACATTGTTTATTCTTGATATAGGGCTTGGAGAATTCCATATTGGCCTTACGTTCTTCCGTAATGGTCATGCCGTTCCAGATACAGTCAATGCTCTTGGCGGCAAGTTCCACTTCTTTCGTATCCCAGTTGATCACCACGAACTCCGGTTTGATTCCGAGTTTGGAACAAACTGCCTCGGCAAATTCGGTATCAAAACCGACCAGCTTATTGTTCTCGTCATAATAGTTCATCGGATCAAAAATGGTGATCCCAATAAGAAGGGAACCTTTGTTTGTGATATATGCCGCATCATCTTCCTGAGCCGGAGCTGCGGCTTCTGCGGAAGCGGCGTTATTCGTTCCGGAGGAACACCCCGCAAGCCCGAACAACATAAGAGCGGCTAAAAGAATTGAAGTGATTTTTTTCATTTTTTTGACCTCCGTAACTCTAGCATGTTAGCAGAATAACACTTTAGCGTGATAAAGTCAACATAAAAATGAGAAATAATTTATGTTTTTTTCTGTGACCGGGAATCGTGATAAAACCGTCCTTTTTTGAGAGTTTCGTGTCACATCTAATTTACAAACTCGTAGCGTCATGTACATAAATCTTTGCTATACTTCTACGCGTTAAAGATGTTGTCTTGTGAAATAAGCAGGATTTATGAATGCTCAGAAAAATAGTTTCGGTATTACTTGTTCTGACCTTTTGCTTTACTGCATTGATTCCATGCACTCTTGCGGAAGACTCAGATGAAATTGTTACCGCTGAAGACAGTTCTGTTGAGGAACTGGATGAAGAGGGAGATGTTCCTCTGACTGAGACTGATTCGAAAGATGCCGATGTTGCGGAACCTGAAGGAACGGATCCGGGCACGCCTTCTTCCGAACCTGTTGTTACCGTGATCCCTGCGGTCACTCCGGAACCCACCGTTTCCCCTGAACCGGAATATGAAGGTCCTGCATATCTTGTCAAGGATCAGCGCGTTACGATGGGTGCGGATTTGACAGATGCCCAGCGCCGTGCCGTGTATAAAGATTTCGGGATCGAGATGGGTTCTGTCAAGGAACTGAAAGTTACAAACAAAGAGGAACGCAGCTATCTGGAAGGACTCGTTTCCGAAAAAAGAATCGGCAAGGTCGCTCTTTCCTGTTCTTACATTACCGTTCTGGATGAAGGGGCAGGACTGGAAGTTAAACTGCATAACATCAACTACTGTACGGAAGAGATGTATAAAAACGCCCTGAAAACGGCAGGGATCACCGATGCCAGAGTAATTGTGAGTGCTCCTTATCCCGTATCGGGAACAGGCGCTCTGACCGGAATATACAAAGCGTATGAGGATGTTACGGGACAGACACTGTCGGATCTTGCCAAAGCTGTCGGTGCTGAGGAACTCGTCATCACCGGGGATCTGTCCGAATACATCGGGAGCAAGGAAGCCAGCAAACTGATATCGGAGTTGAAGAATATTCTTGATAAAACCAAGGATATGTCTGACGAGGAAGTCAGAAAGGAGATCCAGAATCTTGCGAAGGCTTACAATGTATCTTTGACTTCTTCACAGGAGGATCAGATCCTTAACCTGTGCAGAAAACTCGAGGGATTGGATGAAGGAGAACTGAAGTCCAAATTGTCCGGTCTTGCGGCTACAGCACAGACAGTCAACAAAGTCAGTGAAACGGTTTCGGAAATCTTTGAGAGTGTGACGGGATTCTTTAAATCCGTCGGAGACTTTTTCGTGAACCTTTTCAGCTGAGACAAAGGCTGATGAAGGAAAGATATACAGAACTGCGCTCAAACGGGCGCAGTTTTTTTGCGTCACAAGAGACAGGACCCGGATTTCACTATACGCATTATCTGCATATAATATATAATATCGTCGAGAGGGTCATATTCGGGCCGGAGTGCACGTATACAAAACAGGACCTTGATTTGGAGGATACATGAAATTACAGAAAATCAGAAAAGTCCAGGCGGTTTTTCTGGCAGTACTGCTGTTGACCTGCGCACTGACAGGATGCGGGAAGGCGGAGCAGGAGGAACGCAGTACGGAAGGAACCGGTACGGAGGAAATCGCTCCAAGAACACAGTCAGCCGATGAAACGGATTCCCGCTTCCCTGTAGTTCAGTCCAACCGGGAGAACCATGAGTATTCCATGGAGGATGTGGAAGTCTACACCGGTAGCGCCCAGAGATATGGAACCGCGCCAATGCTTTTCATTGACGGGGAGAAGGGAATTCCCTATATTAACGAGACCACCCTCAAAGATCTGATGACGATCGTCTATAAAGAACTCGTTGGAGATGCGGGCTTTAACTTGACGAGCGAGTCTGACGGCGGGGTAATGCAGCTTACCAGGGAAAACGGATACGGTTGTATCATTGATTACAATCAGTCCGAGATTCTGTTTGACGACTTTAACTGCTTTACGAATACGAGCAGTTCTGCAGCGATTATCGATACACTGAGAAATGTTCCCGAGGAGAATGGCTCCTTCCATTACCTTAAGGCTTTGGAGAATCCATTTGAAGTTTACGGAGATGCCGTGCAGTTCAATCTGGAAAAGTACGGAATCGATCTGTTCTATGTTGAGGATACAGGCTTTATACCGCTGCAGACTTTTTCGGATATATTCCTTTCCTATGTAGGTGTTCCTATTCTGTATAACGGGAAAATCATTATCATCGGTACAAACGGACTTGTGGACGATGAAAGAAAACTGACGGAACTGGGCGAGATGTATTATGATACGGACAGAACGGCCAGAAGCAGCGCTTTGGCTCGGTTCAGTTACAATTCTTTGTGCCTGGCACTGGACTGTTTCTATGGGTTGAAAGAGGAGCACAATATCACATCATTTGATCATTTGTTTTTTAACACGGGGCTGAAGGATGAAATGCTTTCGGAGGACCCGGTGAAAGCTTCAGAGGCAATCAAAGAGCTGTGCTACGGGTATTTTGCGGATTTTCACAGTGCTTATAGTTTCCCCTCCCCCTATACCGGGCTGGAAGCAGAGGTCCAACTGACAAACAGTTCCCTTTTTATGAAGGATGCTACAACGATTTCAGATACGTATGCAAAGGCAAGGAATGAAGCTTTTCCGAATGGCTGGTATAACTATGAGGAGGTAGGGGATACGGCCTATATCACCTTTGATGTTTTTGAACGTGACAGGAATTTGGATTACTATGAGCAACGTCCTACATCGGATATGGATCTGGACACATACGGTATCATTTCTTATGCGAATGACAGAATCAGGAGAGAGGGAAGCCCAATCAAGAACGTAGTGCTGGACCTGTCAAACAACGGCGGCGGGGCTGATACGGCAGCGGCTTTTGTTATCAGCTGGTTCCTCGGAAAGAATACCTGCGATAATGTGGATACCTTTACCGGTGCGCAGTGTTCGATTTCTTATGTGGCGGACGTGAATTTTGACGGAAAATTTGATGAAAAGGACAACATTTCGGATCTGAATCTCTACTGTCTCATTTCACCCGCCAGCTTTTCCAACGGAAACTATGTCCCGGCTGCATTCAAAAGCTCGGACCATGTAACGTTGCTTGGAAAAACCTCCGGAGGCGGCGCATGCAACGTGAAGACGATAGCGACTGCGGACGGAAATGTCTTCCAGTATTCCTGCTCTTGGCGGATCAATACGGTAAAGAACGGTTCTTTCTATCAGGTGGATCGGGGCGTGGACCCGGATCAGGCCATAACGAAAATACAGAATTTCTATGACAGGAAGGCGCTTACGGAGTATATCCACAATCTGTATTGATCTCTTCGGCAACAGAAAGCAAAAAACCAGACCTCATGGTCTGGTTTTTTATTAACTAATATGGAGGGGTCATCCCTTATAGTTTCTGTTTGGAATGAGGAGTTTCTGCCCGACACGGATCGATTTTTCCGCGTCCATTCCGTTCAGTGCACGAATCTCTTCCGGTGTGGAATTGAATTTTTTTGCCAAAGAGGTCAGAAGATCTCCTTCCTTAACGATATACACTTTGCAGGGGCCGACATACTTTCCGGCATTTCCGCCTGTCACGTTATTCAAATCTGTATGGCTGACTTCGAATTTTTCCATATTCTTTCCTCCATTCGTTCTGTTTCTCAAGTGGTATCTTTTGTTTACGGTGCTATCTTACAATTCTTCCTGTCACAAAAGCATCACACGAATCAGCGCTTTTTCTTTAGCAGCAGAAAGATGGCGGAACCTGCGACAACAACGAGGGAAACACCGAGAATCAGCAGTTTTGTGGTAATGCCGGACGTGTCCTTTGAGTTATCCAGCTCACTTAGATCGATTCCGTTGGCGGGGGTATCGTCCGAGAAAACAGCCTGCGTCTTTGAGACGCCGTTTTTCACTCTGCGTCCGCCCATGGGATTTGAAGCTGTTGGAACTGTTTCCATCGCTTCCGTTGTGGTATTATCCGCTGTTGCTCCCGACATTGCAGAAAAGGAACCGGAGAATCCGCCACGGCCACCCCAGCCCCCGCTTCCGCGTTCATCGGATTTCTTCCAGATTGCAATTGCTTCAACGTCCCCTGTCATGGATCCCGGATCGAATTTAACGATTGTCGCCATTCCATTGACGGACCAGCCGGAGAAAGCGTATTTTTCAACTTTGACGGAGATTTGTGTCGGAAGCATGATGATATTATCTTCGGCTGTAAATGATTCCGGCTGCAGTCCCTTGAGCTCCTCTGTTTTTTCCCCACTTTCCGGGTCGGAATTGAAATATGTAATCCGGTATTCTTTCGCGAGTATTGAACTTTTGGTTCCGATACGGTAACTGCCGTCGTCTGTTGCCATGCTTTGAACAGTCATGACAGATCCGTCTTTGAGGCACTTGAAATCTGCGGTGATATATCCGTCTGAGACCTGCAGTTTCATATCCCCGATGCTGTCCGTTTTGCTTTTGCTGAAAGTGATGGACTGGACCGTCTCTCCGGAGGTCAGACCTCGCACGGAGACTTGCTTCCGTACACGGATGACGGGATCGTTACTGAGGGAGCCGATCCAGTTCGGAAGGGTCACAGTTCCTTTTGAATTCTTCACATTCGTAAACCGGATCACAGAAATTGTCAACGTGAAGCTGTTCGGATTAATGGTCACATCTTTTACGTTATCCATGTTCAACGTGCAGTCGCCAACGCTGATATTGTCCGTCAGGATGATCGGGGACTCGCCACTGTTCAAGGCTGTGATCAGTTCATCGGCATTCTTGACCTCTACGCCGGCCGGGTCCGCCAGTGAAAAAGCCGACAGAGAGAGAACAGCTGAAACCATGACCAGTGCCAGCAGGGCTTTTTTGATTCCGACCGAAAAGCCAGTTCTTTTTGCCATCTGTTTTCTCCAGTTTTCTAATTGATTAATTATAATATAAAGGCAGAGTATGTCAAAAGAATGGCGTAAAACGCAAATCATTCCGTTGTCCGGCAAAAGCAGCAGTAAAAAAACTAGATTATTCCTTTTGCTGCCATTGTTTTGCCACACATTCCCATTAAAATTAGTACTTGTAATGAATCGATTTGGAGGTTTTTCATGGAACAGCAGCAAACAGCGTTTGAAGAACAGCAGAAATCGGCGTACGAAACGCTCCGAAAGAAAAAAGAAAAACAGAAAAGGACGCGCACGATTATTATTGTGTGTGTGCTCGCAGCAGTTGTTCTTGTCGGCGGATTCTTTATCTACCGGGCGCTGACCAATAAAGCAGAAGACAAGGTCACCGGAGTTCTCCGGTACAGGTATACAACGATTTCCGAGGGTGAGATCAACACAACGATTACCGGGACCAGTACGCTCAGTGCGGAAAAATCTGAGTCTGTGACCGCTTCCGCGGATGCCCGCATCAAGGCAGTCTACAAGCAGCCTGGCGACAGTGCTGAAAAGGATGAGGTCATCATGGAACTCACCAGCAGCAGTGTGGAAAACAGTTTGACGGATCTGTACAGTGACCTGAAGACCATTCAGACCAAAATGACCGGAATCACCAAGACAAGATCCAGTCTGAATATTACGGCACCGCGCAAGGGCATCGTGAAGGATATTCGTGTTTCCGAAGGCGAAGCGATTGATACGAACAGATATCTTTGCTTGATTTCCACAGATGGAAATATGAAGGTTACGGTTCCTTCTGTTGACGGGATCCGTCAATACGAGACGGTTACTGTTGCAATCGGGTCTGAAAAGGTATCCGGAACAGTATCAGACATCAAAGATCAGGATGTGTCGGTTGTTGTGGAGGACAAAGGATATTCTGTTGGAACTTCCGCAACGGTAACCCGTTCAGACGGTACGGTTCTCGGGACAGGCTCTCTGACAGTCAATGAGGCGGTTGTTGTTACATCCACCGCAGGAAAGATTGAGACGGTCAAGGTGTCTGAAAACCAGGAGGTCAATAAAAATGCCGTCTTGTTTGTTCTGGCATCCGGCGCATACACATCCACATACCAGAGTTACTATGACCAGGAGCAGGATATTTTAAAGAGCATCCAGGATATGGAAGATCAGTTGGTCATAAAGGCCTCCTGGCCGGCTCTTGTTTCCACAGTCTCCGTGAAATCGGGAGATGACGTAACGGCGGGGGCTGCTCTATGCACCCTTACTTCCTCCGAAGGATATACCGTAAACCTCGGCATCGACGAGCTGGATATTTCCCAGGTATCGGTCGGTCAGGATGCCGTGGTGACGCTGGACGCGTTTGAGAACGATAAATTTACCGGCAGCGTGACCAACCTTTCCTATGACGGGACCGGAAGTTACGTTACTTCCTACACTGCCACCATTACCACGGAGCCGATCCCGGTTGCATATCCCGGTATGAGTGCTTCCGTTGAGATCACCACAAGTTCCAGCGGAACATCCATGCTTGTTCCTGTCACCGCGGTTCAGTACGAGGGACCCGATACCTTTGTGTATCTGGTTCCGGAGGGGTTTGACCGCTCCAAGACAGAAGAGATCGATCTGAACAGTTTCACTAAGGTACCTGTTTCTACCGGCATGTCCAACGGAAGTTACATTGTTATTACAGGGGATGGGCTCAAAGCCGGGGATACCATTTGTATGCCCGTCATGGAAACGAACGCGATTATCACTCCGAGTGACAGTACGGGATGCAGCATGAGCGGTATGTTCGGCGGAATTAACGG
>R25__coassemble_584_pt1 | contig 21441 bp, 19 predicted proteins | sample R25__metabat2_low_PE_047 | metagenome-assembled genome bin R25
GATATCGAGAGCGGAATTGAATCCGACTGGGATATTGCCGAAGAAATCGGACGCTTCAACGGTTAATACAAGATTGCTCACACTCTGATTAGGGTAGATACATTCCGCGGAACCGTCGGCACCGAATTTGCATTTGAGGATCAGGTCAAGGATACCATGGCGGCACAGGGTGCCTATGAGATGTACAACTACAATTTCACCGGCCCCGCCGCTTACGAAGCACTGCGAATTCCGGAAGGAGATCCTCTCCGCGCCGCTGTAAAGATCCTCAATCCTTTCGGAGAGGATCAGAGCCTGATGCGCACCACGCTGTACATGGGAATGCTTGATTCCGCTTCCAGAAACTGGAACAGGCACACAGCACAGACCAGATTCTTTGAGGTCGGAAATGTGCATTTTGACAACAACGATACTCTACCTGAAGAACAGAAAAAACTCGGCATCGTGTTCTTCTCGGACAGCGAAGATTTCTTTACTCTTAAGGGAGCCATTGAAAACCTTCTGGATGCCTGTGCTGTCAGCAATGTGCGTTGCAGCGTGCTGGAACGTCCTTACTTCCAGCCCGGACAGGCTGCCTCCCTTTCCGCCCGGGACGGCGCTCTCCTTGGAGAGTTCGGACGACTGCACCCGGATATTGCCGCAAAATGGGATCTGGACTGCCCCGTATACGTGGCGGAACTTTCCATGAAGGCCCTTCTGGAAGCCAGCGGCGGAACGAAGAAGTTCTCTCCCCTGCCCCGGTATCCCGTTGTCCAGCGTGATCTGGCCGTTGTTGTGGACGAACGAAGGGAAAATGCAGAGATCGCTGAAATCATCCGAAATACCAAAACGGACTGCTTGATTGAGAACGTGGAACTGTTTGATGTATACCGCGGAATCGGAATCGCTCCGGGGACAAAGAGCATGGCATATACGTTTACGCTCCGTTCCGAGGATCACACTCTGAAAGATGAAGAGATCCGCTCCGCCATGGACGCGATCATTGCCGAACTGGCCGCGAACCAAGCGGTTCTCAGAAGCTGATAATTTGACGAACCCCATGGATTCTTGTATACTCTTTCCAGTTGATTTTTTGGAGGTAGTTTGAACATATGAACTGTCCATACTGTGGAGCCGAACAGCTCGAAGATACACGGTTCTGTACAGAATGCGGTAAATATATCGGTCAGACACAGGAGTCCGTTTCCGCGGCCCCTGCCGGGGATACTGTCTCCGCCGGCATCGGTTCAAACGGTACCAACACTCAGGTGTTCGTTACCGAAGCGGAGCCGGACAGAAACGGAAAATGGGGCACTATTACAACGTGGGGATGGATCGGCATCCTTCTTCTGCTCCAGATTCCCATTGTCAATTTTGTGCTGGTCATTGTCTGGAGTTTTGGTGTCAGCAAGAAGCAGGTCAAGCAATCTTTCGCACGTGCGGTTTTGATCCTGGGCCTTGTGACAGCGATAATCTCCGTGGTTGGAACCATTCTCCTTGTCCGATACGGATCCTCCCTGTATACGAGCATCCTAAACGCAATTTTCTGACAACCCGAAATACAAACAATTCAAAACGGCTCCGGAACGCAATCGTTCCGGAGCTTTTTCAATCAGGTTTTTCGGAAGATCGGCATCGTTCCGTCGAATTTGTGGTAGAATGACCAAAGAATTGGAAAACAGAAAGGTCTGATCTGTACTTCATGGATACTTTGATAAAATGCTTAACGATAATCGACGGAACGGGAAACCCTTCTTTCCCGGGTGCAATTGGAATGGAGAACGGCAAACTGACCGTTTTCAACGAACCCGATCCTTCTGTTCCGGCTAAAGAAGTCATTGACGGAACCGGACTTACTGCAGTTCCCGGTTTTATTGACGCACATTCCCACGGGGATCTGACCATGGTCAGCGATTATGCCACCGCAAGTAAAATTACCCAGGGAATCACCACGCAGATAACCGGGCAGTGCAGTTTCTCCATGTTTCCCTGCGACCCCGACAGAAACTCCTATGACCGTTTTACGAAGTTCATCGGAGGTATTGCTCCCTATCCCGACATGCCGGAGGATCCGGCATGCTGCGAAAGCGCGGGCGCTTTTCTTGAGTGGATATGCAGTCTGGACAATCCTGTCAAGACCTACTCCCTTGTGGGACACGGCTCTCTTCGGCTTTGGGCGATGGGATACGAGGATCGAAAGCCGGATTCCACAGAGTTGAAGCGTATGCAGGACATGCTGCGCCGCTGCATCCGGGAAGGCGCACTCGGTCTTTCAACCGGTCTTGTATACGCACCGAGCCGTTGCGCAGACAACGAAGAACTGCTTGCCCTTCTCCGCGTTGTTCATGAAGAAGGCGGTGTCTATGCCACTCATCCCCGGAATGAAGCCGACATGGTCGTTGAGGCCCGCCGCGAATCCATCCGTCTTGTACAGGAAGCGGATGTCCCTCTCTGCTATTCCCACATGAAAACTGCCGGCCGGGATAACTGGGGCAAATCCACCGTACTGCTCGACGATGTAAACCGTGCACTTGACAGCGGAACGAAGATTTTGATGGATAACTATCCGTATTTTGCCGGCAATACCGCTCTGAATGTTTCCATTCCCCCGCGTTATTTTGCCGATGGCCTTCCGGGACTTGTCCGGGCGCTTCAGGATCCGGCAGAGTGTGAGAAAATTGAAGAGGAAATGAGCAGAAAGTCCAACTACGACAACTATATCTACAATGCCGGCGGATTCTCTGGCACCTTCGTCTCCTCCTGTCCGGAATTCCATGACGCGGAAAACATGTTCATCACGGAATATGCCGAAAAGATCGGCGTCAGTCCTTTTGAAGCCTACCGGAGGATTTTGGTCAATAATAACGGGCTGGGACTCGGTATCTACTTCCATTTGAATAAAGACGATGTCTACCGGATCTATTCCCATCCCCTCTGCGCGGTCGGAACAGACGGATTGATCGGGCTTTCCTCGGAAAACCCGCATCCCCGTTGTTTCGGCACCATGCCAAGAGCATACAGATTACTTACAGAGGAAGCCCGCCTCTGCTCTCCCGAAGAAGCTATTCACCGTATGACCGGTCTTACAGCCGAATTCCTGCATTTGGACGGAAAAGGATTCCTTAAGGACGGAAAAGACGCGGATGTTCTTCTTCTGGATATGGACAACTTCAAAGACAACGCCGAATACAAAAAAGGAAATGCCCGCTGTTCTGGAATCTCGCGTGTCTTTGTCGGCGGAAAAGAAGTCAATATGGAGAGGTATTTATGAAAAATGTTTTCGTGATTGGCGGCGCCGCTCTGGATATCAGCGGTATCCCGTCCGATGTCTGCAGGCTCCGAAACTCCAACGAAGGACGGATCCGGGTCGTCATCGGCGGAAGTGCGCACAATATTTCAAAACATTTGGTCCAGATGGGAATCCCGGCGAAACTTGTTACTGTAATCGGAACAGACCCGCGCGGGCAGGTCATTGAGGCGGATTGCATCATGCGGAGCATTGACCTTACGTATTCCCTTCACTCCGAAAGTCCCAGTGCCACATATATCCGGATATACGACGAGGACTACGATCTTTTGACAGGGATCAATGAAATGCATATCCTGGATGAATTGACTCCCGCATACTTTGAAGGCATCATGGACACGGTCAACAAGGGCGCGTTCTGTATGCTGGATTCCAATCTGACTCCGGAAGCACTGGATTATCTGACTCACAATCTGACCGTGCCCTTCATGTATGAGCCAGTTTCCGTTACCAAAGCAAAACGCATTGGAGACAATATTGGGCTGTGCCATATGGTTAAGGCAAACCGGTTTGAGGCGGCGCAGCTTTCTGGCTGTTCCTGCGATACCGTTCGCGGTGTATACCGGGCGGCAGATTGGTTTCTGAACAAGGGCGTAAAGCAGATTTTCATCACCCTGGGAGGTGATGGCATCCTCTTCGGGTCGTCCGAGGAAATCGGACTGGTGGAGGGGGAACCCGTGGATATCGTCACAAGCGCTGGAGCGGGAGACTGTGTCAGTGCCGCAATCATCAACGCAACACTCCGCGGCAAGTCCATCCGAGAAGCTGCAGAAAACGGAAACCGGGCAGGCGCAGAGTACTGTATAAGATGGCATGACATGGAAAATTGCTTCTGATCCAAAAAAGCAAATATCAGAACTGTCTTAAAAACCCCTTCAACAAGTAGCCTGTTGAAGGGGTTTTATTCATTGGAAACATGCGCAGCCGGTTCAGGATCCTTCCAGCCATGGTTCCGGAAGTTTGACCCAGTCCCCGAAAACCTCGTTAAACTCATCCGGAACAAACTCATCAAACCCGGACCCGAGATAGAATGTCATTTCCCCGAAATACAGCTGCCCGTCAGCAAAATACCAGTCAACGCGCACCTGGGGGATCCCCTCAGCCAGTACACGCGAAAGATCCAGCATCTCCTGCCAGAATTCGGGAAGTTCCGCCAGTTCCAGACCGCTTGTGTTGTAATAATGGGAAACATCCATCCGCTTTCCGGACAGATCATAACAATCAAGCGTATGAGCGATAAAACGGGTCCGGTGTATCTCCACATATTTGGGTTCCCCGTCACAGCAAATCACCTTATAGTCCGGAAGATCCGGGTCAGCCCCGTTTACCAGCAGCTGTTCCCCCACGATCTTTCTGGGAATATCCCTGTAGCACCACTCGCGCCCTTTTCGGAAATAATCCTCCCGAAGTCCTTCCCGAAGATCCCGGACAGTTTTCTCCCAATCCAGCCGGCTTTTATCCCTGCAGATACACATGCCCTTCCCGGAATTATGGTTGCACTTCAATACAAACCGATCCGGAAGCGAATCGAAATCAATCTCCTCCGGTTGATCCCAAACGCCGAGAGACGGGATCAGGTACCGTTCACCGATTCGATTTCCAATAAACTCCCGTACCAAATACTTGTCCGACATCATCACATACTCCGGACGGCGGTCATACAGTTTCAGCCACTGGATCTTCTCGTTGATCCGTCTCGGATTCTCCAGATCCAATTCTCTGCCGGTCAATGACCGGTACAGTCGTTTCAGATAGAGCTCATCCGGCATATCACCATAACAACCGGCTTCCGCATTGATCATAAAGCGGTAATCCGGATCCGTCAGGTATTTGATTCCGTTTTTCAGTTTCCGAATCAGTTTCATTTAAAACAGTAGTGAAGGTGTTACAGGTTCGATGGGTTGGATCTTCCAGATGTCTTCCGCATACTGCAGCACTGCCCGGTCGCTGGAGAAAGGACCGGCGGCAGATATATTCATCATGCATTTTCTGCCGAACCCGATACGATCCATATAGTCCCTATTTGCCTGCAGCTTTCTGTCAATATACGGTAACAGTTCTTTTATGACAAAATAGAAATCCGGCCGTTCCCAGTTCGTTCCAAGCAGAAGAGCCCGGTGCAAATCGTAAAATGCTCCGCTGTTGTCATCGGAAAGGGTTCCGTCAATCAACGCATCCAGCACGCGCCGGATACGCGGCTCAAATTCATACAATACTTTGGGATCGTACGAATCGGCTGCAGCAGCGAGTTCTTCAACACTGCTCCCGAAAATGTAGTTGTTTTCTTCTCCCGCCTGTCTGACAATTTCAATATTCGCTCCATCGTATGTGCCAAGCGTGACAGCTCCGTTAAGCATCAGTTTCATGTTCCCGGTGCCGGATGCTTCCGTTCCGGCAGGGGAAATCTGCTCCGAAATGTCTGCCGCAGGAATAATATGTTCTGCATAACTGCAGTTGTAGTTCTGTACAAATACAACACGCATGCGATCCTGCATATCCGGGTCATTGTTGACCATGTCCGCCACAGCGTTGATAAATTTAATAACCGCTTTCGCCCTGATATAGCCGGGTGCCGCTTTTGCGCCGAAAATGAAGGCGGTGGGCGTGAATTCCGTGATTCTGCCGTCCTTCAGCCCAAAATAAATGTCCAAAATTGCCAGCGCATTCATCAATTGGCGCTTATATTCGTGCATGCGCTTCACCTGCACATCAAACAGGAAGTTCTCCGGAATCCGAACGCCTTCTTTTTGATAGATATAATCAGACAGCTGTTTTTTCTTGATGCGTTTCACCTCGTTGAACGCGAGGACATCCTCATCCGTCATGTGATCACGCAGTTTTTCCAGTTCATCCGAATGAATCAGAAAATCTTCCGACCCAATCCGCTCCGCAAGAAACTTCGTCAGTTCCGGATTTGCAAGTCCCAACCATCTGCGGGGCGTAATTCCGTTTGTCTTATTCTGGAACCGCTCCGGATACAGGGCATACCAATCCCGGAAAAGAACGTTTTCAAGGATGGCTGTATGGATCTCCGCCACGCCGTTTACATGCGATGATCCGTAGACGGCCAGACTTGCCATATGGATGACTTTATTCTGAATAATGGCCATCCTTTCACAGTCGGCTCCGCATTGCATCAGTTCTCCGCAGAGTTTTGTATTAATCCGATAAATAATATCAAAGACTTCCGGGAGCACCTCCTTGAACAGGTCCACATCCCACTTTTCCAACGCTTCCGACATGATCGTGTGATTTGTGTAATTGAATGTACGCTGCGCCATATCAAACGCATCTTCAAAGGAAATCCCCTCCAGCATCAGCAGCCGGATCAGTTCCGGAATGCTGACAGCAGGGTGCGTATCATTCAGCTGAACAGTAACGTAATCCGGGAAGGTCTCAATGGGATGGTTTTCCCGTTTAAAGCGGAACAGGATGTCCTGCAGCGATGCACTTGAAAGAAAATATTGCTGTTTCAACCGAAGCTTTTTCCCAGCAGGAGTGGAATCATTCGGGTACAGTACCCTCGTGATGTCCTCCACGGCATTCTTTTCCAAAACAGCCAAGGCATATTCCTGGTTGTTAAAAAGATCGAAATCGAATTCCTTGGTCGGCTCGCTCTGCCATAGCCGCAACGTACCGATATTCCCGGTTTTATATCCGATGATTGGCATATCATATGGAACCGCCCGCACTGTCTGATCTGCGAAATGAATCAAAACACTGTGCGTGTCTCTCCGCCTGCTCCACGGATCCCCGTCGTGCTGCCAGTCGTCCGCTTCTTCCTCCTGGAACCCGTTGTCAAAGGATTGTTTGAATAATCCGTATTTATAACGCAATCCAAATCCCATCAGTGGAAGGTCAAGCGTTGCCGCGGAATCCAGATAACATGCCGCAAGACGTCCAAGGCCGCCGTTTCCAAGCGCGGCATCTTCCACATCTTCAAAAACGTTGATATCCAGTCCTTTTTCCTCAAACGCCTTCCGGACATCTTCAAGGATTCCCAGAGCAAACAGGTTGTTGTAAACCATCCTGCCCATCAGGTATTCCGCGCTGAAATAATAGGCCTCACGCACCCGTTCATGAGCGTGTCGGCACTCATACCAGTCCTTTGCAATAGCATCCATTACAACCTTGCCGATCGCGTTATGAAGTTCTCCCGTTGAGGCTTCCTTCAACCCAACCTGGCTTTCCCGCAGAAGGACCAGTTCTATTGTTTCAACGATATTATCCAGTTGCATCAAAATACCTCCAGAGTAAAAAACATCCAAAACAAATTCTAGCACAGAGCACTCTTATGTACAAGAATCAGCAGGCGTCCATCCCATGGATTTCCGCCTGCTACGTCTCTCTGTTTGGATTAAGTATTAATCAGGAAATAGGCCTTCTGGCACAGTAGAAATTTCTCTTCCAGAAACCGGTCTTGCAGGAACGCCGTACTACCTTTCCGTTGGCAGAGGATGCATCGATCATATCTCCGCTTCCCACGTAGATCCCGACATGCCCCACCGATGTGGATCCTTCCGAAACAAAGAACAGAAGATCCCCTCGCTTGATATCGTCCAGACTAGTGATTTTCTTCCAGGATTTTGTTCTGGAATAACCGGACGCATCCAATCTCCTGCAGTAAACATTCGCTTTCCGCAGACAGTAGTATGCAAGTCCGGAACAGTCATACTCATCCGGGCCCTTGGAGCCGAGCACGTATGGTTTCCCGAGCTGAGCCTTGGCGGCCATGATCATAGAGTTGATTCTTCCCTCAGCGGACACTTTTGCAGCGGCCTTCTCCGCCGCTTTCCGCTCCTCCTCAATCTCTTTCTCTTTTGAAAGAGAAACAACCGCTTCATCCGAGTTGATCGCCTCCAGCGTCAACTCCCCCGTTTTCCCGTCCTGCTTTAGATTGTTCCGTTTCTGGAATTCCATTACAGCACTGACGGTATCCGTTCCATAGTATCCGGTGATCTGGTTGCTTTCCAAATATCCCAGTTCGTACAGCTTGTCCTGAAAATCTTTGATATCTTTTCCCTCGGCGCCTTCCTTCATGACATATTTCTGCGCCCCATCCGACATCAACAGATCATAGGTTTGATTTCCTATAATCCCATCCTGATCCAGTTCATGCTGCCGCTGAAAAATACGCACCGCTTCTCTGGTAGCTTTTCCATAATGGCTGGTTGGTTCATCAATGGCAAGATATCCAAGTTTCATCAGACGCTGCTGGATTTCGAGGACATCCTCCCCATCGTTTCCTTTTTCCAAACGGATATCCGGTTCCGCCTCTTCCTCCGATGAATAATCCGGTCCTTCCTGGGGCATCTCAGATTCCCGGAATCCTTCTTCCGGATCGTCCTCCTCAGGCAACTCGGGCGCGGAAATAATCTCCGGAATCAATGGCTGTATTTGTGATGTTTCCGGCTGTATAGCGGCATCCTGTCTGTTCTCTCCCGGTTTCTTGCATATCAGTATCACAACTACGATCAGAAGTGCTGCCGCCCCTGCAATAAAAATGCACATAGCAGGACCAAGGCGGTATCCGAAGCGCAAAATACCTTTAATCGCGTTCAGAAAGACCTGCCCCAGATTTCTGAAAAATTTTTTCGGTTGAAAACGGCGTCTGCGCCGTCTGGTTGAACCCTTAGCCACAAAACACAGTTTAAAACCGCAACAGCCCCGTATCAAGCAATGAACGGAAAAAGTCATACAATGCTTACAATTGTTCAGTCGGATTTCTCTATTGATATTGATCTGACTCGCCCTCAAAAAAACCCGCTATGCGGCTTATGAAACACGCAAAAGCGGGCTGAATATTCTTCTGGTTGTTCGGAAAACTGCTTGATGCCTATCCTCGCATGACATCCAAAGCAATTTTTGCCAGTTCAACGGGTTTGACTGCCGCCGGTTCAATGTGGCTCGAAAAAGTCAAGATAGTCTCCTTCTCTTCAGGGCTTGCCGCGACTCCCACGTAACGGGGAATGGTTTTTGAGAAGATGCTGTCTCTGTACTCCTGACTTTGTGCCGTAAATACTGAAGAGTCGTTTACGATTACAATCCGTGCCGTATACCCCTGCACTGAGAGAATATCCGCTGTGTCCATTACTGTCCTGAAACCATCCGGCCCGGAAAACAGAAGCACATCCGGATCCCCTTTCGGCTCTCTGTAGATATATGCACCGAATTCCGGTTTCGCTTCAAAAACGCCATGCGGTTTCTTCTCAAATTCATACATGAGCCATTTCTTCCTTTCTTTGTTCGACCATTCCAACCGATATTGAAAAGGCAGCTTTCCCTGCCATTAAGAACATAATAGCAAATCTTTGCAGGCATAGCAAAATGTCCCCCTCTTTTCAGCATTTCCAGAAAGTCCATGCTTCTCTAATAACACAGCGTGAGCCTTGCACTTTCATGAAAGGCCCACGCTGGAATGCTTTTATCCGTTTTCCACAACACCGCGCGGTGTTGCCGTCAAAAAGCGGAGTTTATTTCATTGCTTCTTCAACCGCAACCGCACAGGCAACAGTAGCACCAACCATTGGGTTGTTGCCCATGCCGATCAGACCCATCATTTCCACATGAGCCGGAACGGAGGAAGATCCCGCAAACTGTGCATCGCTGTGCATACGTCCCATCGTATCCGTCATTCCGTAGGAAGCGGGACCTGCAGCCATATTATCCGGATGCAGCGTTCTGCCTGTACCGCCGCCGGAAGCAACCGAGAAGTATTTCTTTCCGTTCTCAACGCACCATTTCTTGTAAGTGCCTGCGACCGGATGCTGGAACCGGGTCGGATTTGTGGAGTTACCGGTTATGGATACATCCACGTTTTCGTGACGCATGATCGCAACTCCCTCGTTGACATCATCTGCGCCATAGCAACGAACTTTGGCACGGTCTCCGTCGGAGAAAGCTCTTGTGGAGACGATTTTCAGTTCGCCTGTTTTGTAGTCATAGTCCGTCTCAACAAATGTAAATCCGTTGATACGGGAAATAATGTAGGCGGCGTCTTTTCCAAGACCGTTCAGAATAACCTGAAGCGGCTCTTTTCTGACCTTATTTGCCGTACGAGCGATTCCGATCGCACCCTCGGCAGCAGCAAAACTCTCATGTCCTGCCAGGAATGCAAAACAATGTGTTTCTTCACGGAGAAGCATAGCGCCAAGGTTGCCGTGTCCGAGACCGACCTTACGCTGATCTGCAACAGAACCCGGAATGCAGAAAGCCTGCAGTCCGATTCCGATTGCTTCCGAAGCTTCTGCAGCAGTCTTTACGCCCTTTTTGATGGCGATGGCCGCACCCACTGTATATGCCCAGCTGGCATTTTCAAAAGCGATAGGCTGAATGTTCTTCACGATACCGGCAGGATCCACCCCGGCGTCATCGCAGATCTTCTTTGCGTCATCAAGACCGTTAATTCCATATTCCTTCAGGACAGCGGTAATCTTATCGATTCTTCTTTCATAACCTTCAAATGTAGCCATATCTGTCCTCCTTACTCTTTCCGCGGGTCAATAACCTTGACAGCCTGATCAAACCGACCGTAGGTCCCGATGTTCTTCTCGTATGCCTCTTTCGGATCGACTCCCTTTTTAATGGCATCCATCATCTTGCCGAGGGAAACAAACTGATACCCAATGATCTCGCCTTCCTCATCCAGTCCGATCTTCAGAACGTATCCTTCTGCCATCTCAAGATAGCGTGGTCCCTTAACCTTAGTTCCGTACATCGTTCCAACTTGAGAACGGTTTCCTTTTCCAAGATCCTCCAACCCGGCACCAATGGCCAAACCGTCATCAGAGAATGCACTCTGGGTACGGCCGTACACAATCTGCAGGAACAGTTCCCGCATTGCCGTATTGATCGCATCGCAAACCAAATCAGAATTCAAGGCTTCCAGAATTGTCTTTCCAGGAAGAATTTCTGCCGCCATAGCCGCAGAATGTGTCATTCCGGAACATCCGAGCGTTTCAACAAGAGCTTCCTCAATAACGCCGTTTTTGACATTCAACGTCAGTTTACAGGCGCCCTGTTGAGGTGCACACCAGCCAACGCCGTGTGTCAGACCGCTGATATCACTGATTTGCTTCGCCTTGACCCATTTCCCCTCCTCGGGGATCGGAGCCGGCTCATGCGCTGCGCCCTTTTTGACGCAGACCATCTCTTCCACATCTTTGGAATACTGCATGATGGATTTTACCTCCTGTTTTTAAATATATCTTGTTTGAAACAACATAATTCACCGAGTGAAGTATACCACAACCAGTCCTTCTCAACAACATTGACAGGGAAATTTGGGCCCTGTGTATCCCTGATTCGTACTGTTGCCGTTTTTGATGTTTACATACCCTTGTGATATACTTTTTTCAAGGTAGGGAGGGAGCATATTTTGAAAACTAATCTGATTCTTTTCTTTTATATCGTAGCGTGCGGTGTGCAATTGTATTCCTGTATTCCCCCTATGCACCTAAAACTTCGGGGAGCCACCAAACTCATGCTGATGCCGCTTCTTGCGCTTTGGCTTGTTTTTTCTCTGGACCACCCGCCTATTCTGATTGTTTTGGGTATCATCTGCGGATTTGTTGGAGACCTTTTCCTTCTAGCGGGAAAAGATGATATCCGGAATTTCGTTCTGGGCAGTTTCTGTTTTGCCGGTGGTCACGTTCTGTATGCCGTTTATTTTTTAAAACACCTGGGAGGCCCCGTCCACCCCATCCCTGTCATCGTTGCCGTGCTTTGCTACGGATCAATCATTCTCTTTTTCATCAAACGCCTCAGCAAAAACATGAACAAGAAGCTTCTAGTCGGTTTAATTTCCTACTTTTCAATTATCGCGTTCATGAGTATTTCCGCATTCCTGTTTATGATAACAAACCGAGGAATTGCGTACTGTCTGCCCTTCGCGGCGTCTCTGATGTTCATGCTCTCCGACGGATTTCTCTCCTTTGACAAATTCCGGAAAAAGATCAAGTATCGTCATTTGATCGTAATGATTACATATATCCTCGCTCAATCCGGCATTACGTTCGGCATTTACTGGACTCTGCTTTAACCTTCCGGAGGAAGATTATGGAATTCGTTCTTTTGATTCTCTGTTTTATCTGCTTGATTTTGCTGGTTGTCCTGATTGTTCTCCTTGCCCGTCCCAGAAATGAAGCGTTGCGGAGAGATATCCGGGAATCCCAGGATAGAATCCGGGAAGATCTGCTCCGCTCACAGGGACTGACCCGGCAAGAAGTTTCCGAAAGCATCCATTCCTCTGTTTCCTCGCTAGGAACCGTTCTGCAAAGCAACCAGCAGGCATCTTCAGAGCAGCAGGAACTCCGATTCAAAACCTTTGAATTCAACAATGAACAGAAGCTGGAAGCGATCCGGATGACTATGGAACGACGGATCTCCTCCATGCAAGCTGAAAACAATGAACGTCTTGACCAAATGCGTCAAGTCGTGGACGAAAAACTCCAAAACACGCTGGAAAACAAGATGAATGAGTCTTTCAAACTTGTCAGCGACCGCCTCGAACAGGTCTACAAAGAACTGGGAGAAATGCAGACCCTCGCTGCCGGCGTTGGCGATTTGAAGAAAGTCCTGACCAACGTCAAGACCCGAGGCATCCTCGGAGAAATGCAACTCGGTGCCATTCTGTCCGAGATTCTTTCCGGTGAGCAGTATGAAACCAATGTCGTTACAAAAGCAGGGAGTGATGAACGCGTAGAATTCGCCATCCGCCTGCCTGCAGATGACGGGGATCCAATTCTTCTCCCGATTGACTCGAAGTTTCCTGGCGATACCTATCACGCCCTTTTGGATGCCTATGATTCTGGTTCAACGGAGAAAATCAAAGCAGCTTCCGCACTCCTCGTGCAGCAGATCCGAAAGGAAGCAAAAGACATCCGCGCAAAATATCTGGATCCACCGAACACGACCGATTTCGGTATCCTTTTTCTGCCGTTTGAAGGTTTGTATGCAGAAGTTCTGAAGCTCAACTTGACTGATGATCTCAGGCAATCCTATCATGTAAGCATTGCCGGACCTTCCACCATGGCGGCTTTGCTGAACAGTCTGCAGATGGGCTTCCGTACCGTAGCCCTGCAGAAGCGCAGCAGCGAAGTCTGGCAGATTCTGGGCGCTGTAAAAACGGAATTTGAAAAATTTGAGGACACGCTGACAGATACGCAGAAAAAGCTGGCGCAGGTTGAAAAAGACCTCGACCAGCTCGTTGGGACGAGGACCCGCTCCATCGTCCGGAAACTGCGAAGCGTAGAACGGCTGGACAGCGGTTCGCAGGGACTTCTTTCCACTCCGGACTTCCTCTCCGATCAGGACGACATTGACCAAGAATGACACTGTGGCAGCAAAACTCATTTCATTTGAATAATTAGAAAAAAGGGGTTGCATCATGGTTTTATACGAGAATTCTTTAGGACAGTTAAAAAAAGATATTCAAAGCAAAAAGCTGGTGGACTACATCGTTTCCGAGTTTGAGCAAAAGACCGGATCACAAATTCAGCTGAGCAAAAGTTATGCCATAAAATACCTGATGCAGATACTTTTGGATGATATCCTTTTAAAATCCGCCAATCCGGATTGCGGTATCCGTCTCTCATTCAAGGAAGGTCTCCATTCCGGTCAAGTCCGTATCATGTTTGCTTCCGAAGCCGAGGGTCATTTCCGCTTTTGCACCGTGGGGGTATATTCCGGTTCAAGCGTCTGCCTCTCCTCACCGCAGGATTGTGTTGAATTTAAAGAACGTGACCAGAAATGGACCGATCTTCATCCCTCCAAACAATCTTCCGAGACTGTAAAAAGTCTTTCCGCCGGAATCAGTCCGGAAGATATTCAGAATGTTTCCCTGAAAAGCTGTTCTTTCCTGTTTGATTGCGTCTACTCGGAGGAAAAAGACATTATCTCAGCGTTTTGCGATCAAGAAGCGCTCAGAGAATCCCCGGTTTTCTATGCAAACGATATCCAGGACCTCGACGGGTACCTTTCTGATACGATCTCCGGAGGAAACGCCGAGAAGGCGCTCAAGAAGTTGCGTGAAATCGAGTGGAGCCGGTCCGAATCCGGAAGTGAAACCTTTTCAGAAGACCAATCCTATTTGGTTTCGTCCATTGTTTACTACGTCCTGAAAGGTAAGAAATCCTGGTTTTTCCTTGAAGGTCAGACCGGAACCGGAAAAAGCCGGATCGTAACTGATGCTATCAACAAATTGCTTGCCGAAAACAAACACGCTGCCCGGCTGAAAGGCGGGGAAAAACCGGAAGCACAGCCAGACCTCGTCGTCGTCGGGCAGAAAGCCGGAGGAACCCTTGACCAGATGGACTATGCGCCCGTTTCCGTTTATACATGCGATAACTTTTATGCCGATTTGGACAAATCCTTCATTAAGGAATCCGAGATGAAAACCGCCGCAGAAAAGAAAAATATCCCGTTATATGTTGTGCATTTAAAACAAAACTTTGGTTTCCGGGACGGTGGAAGAGGTATGCACTGGCTTTTGAACCTGCTTCAAATCGCCTCTTTCAGCGCCGCTGGATACAATCCCGCAATCTATTCCATTGAAGCTTCCACCCAGGAGAAAACTTTCAGCTCCAAGGATAAGATCGCTGTTGTCCGGCTGACAGATGCCGCCTATGATCCAAGCAGCAATAAAGTTGTTATTTCGGATGAAGAAAAGGTCAATTTCTATTCGCAACTTTCGAAAGGGCCCAATGGTGTTTATATCGTTTGCCCGAACACAGAACTGACGGAATTCATTAACTGGAATGTCAGAACGATTCGGCGGCGATTCCGCTGGGCGGATGAATTCGTACAGAGCGCTCTCGTCGCCCCGGAAAATAACGGTCTGACAAGAGTGGAGGAACAGTTGCAGGAGGATGACGATTTCAGCTCGTCTTACGAAAAGTACCTGAAGGAGCTCATGGGTGATATCGGATGGAGCCGTTTAAGCAACAACTCCAGAATTTGGTTGAAATCTTCCCTGATGGCTTTTGATTACCTGACCGACCATCAGAACGGGATGGACTTCTCCGGAGTATGTGTGCAGATCGGGAAAGCGTGCGAACTGGAACTGGTATACCGCATCTATGAGCAGTTTGTTATCTTCCTGAATGAAAAATACGGAATGGATCTTTCGAAGTATCCGGAAGAGTGTCTGGAAACATTTAATGAAAGAATCAGACTCGTAGGTCCGAACAAGAAGTCCCTCGGAGGGCTGCGCGTCGTAATTGGGCTTGATGCAAACGGGAATGTCATTTCCGAACAGCAATGGAAAGAATTTTAGGAGTATGCTAGAACCGAGCTGATGGTAAATCCGGAAAATGTCAAGGATCAACTTGTGGAGCAGATCCGGGTAATTACAAAAATTACGAAAGATTACAGAAACAGATCTGCACATAAAGAATATATCTCCATTATTGACGCAAAAGAATGCATTGAATACGTTCTCTCCGTCAGCAAAAAGCTTGCCAAGTTGCTGGAGTCATACCGGTTCTGACCTGCGAACAGGATGTCCGTCTTTGTTCCCCCAGTTCCCTTTGAATCCGCTCATTTACAGATACACGACTGTAGGAATCCCCACGCAGATGGAACACATTCTCCTCGTTATTTGCAGGTTTCTTTTTCATATGAACGGCTTGACATTCCACTAAGCCGTTGCTAAAATAGGCACTGTTCAGGCGCTTGTAGCTCAGTGGATAGAGTGCCCGGCTACGAACCGGTAGGTCGCAGGTTCGAATCCTGCCAGGCGCGCCAAAACAAAGGGTTTTGATTCAATCGAATCAAAACCCTTCTTTTTTTCGTGTAAACTGTTCCTGTTCTTGCGCCTTTAATTCCTTTTGCCGTCTTTTCAGGCACTGTTTGATCCGGGAAATAACTGCGAAATAACAGCCCCGCATCCGAATATATTTCAATTCACCGTATCCCTCAAAAAAACAGCGAAGTTACATTTCATTGAACGATGTATGGAACGGCTCCTTCCGGCACAGGACACACATACGCTTTCCCGTCTGTCCTCTTCAAAAACTCTGTCTTTGCTTCCTCCAAAACATCCGGATTGCTCAAAAGATCCACCGCTGCTCCGAAAAGGACCTTCGCTGCGTACATCATCCCCTTGTCTCCTATGGTGGATGCTCCGCAGGATACATTCTGCCAGGAGTGCCCGGGGGCGCCGGACGGAAATGTGACCGCAACGAACTGCGCCGTCGGAGTCAGATGGCTTACGTCTCCAACGTCCGTTGAACCTGGCCGGAATTGTTCGCCGGAAAAAAACGGCATCAGGAAATTATTCAGAGCCAATCCGTTGCCAACCAAAATCCTGACCTCTTCCGCAATAGCCGGATCGAAAGCGGCTCCGGTTCCGGGCAATTCTTTCCTTGAAGGATAAGTAGCACGCAGTTCCTCCGCGTAACGGATTTCTTCCGGTGAATATTCCGGGAGAGGCGCTTCCAGCATATTCTCATATAGTACCTTTTCAAGAACCGTATTCGGAACGACATCCGCCGTCCCGTCTACGAATATTTTTTCGTATTCCGTCTCCGTCATTACAGAAGCACCTTGCGCCTGCCGGTCAATACGCTCCATCAATTCCAGCGTATCCGGGACTGTTCTGGAACGGATCATATAAAGGACAGAGGCATGAGGCTGGACCACATTGGGAGACAGACCGCCGCCGTCCACAATAGCGTAATGAACGGAAGCATCCCGGATGATATGTTCCCTGAGGTACTGGGTCCCGGTGTTCATCAGTTCCACCGCGTCAAGAGCAGACCTGCCATCTTCCGGGTTTCCCGCCGCATGGGCAGCGATCCCTCGAAATTGATACAGAATCTGGACGCAGGAATTATTAGTCCCTGTCGTGACCTCGTTCACGGAATCCGGGTGCCATGTTATGACAGCGTCAAGATCCTTCCAGCTACCTTCCCTTGCCATGAATGCCTTTGCCGCTCCCCCTTCCTCTCCCGGACATCCGAAATAAACAACTGTTCCCTTCAGATCTGTGTCCATCATGTATTCCTTCACGGCAAACGCTCCTGCCAAAGAGCCAACCCCAAGCATGTTATGTCCGCATCCGTGCCCATCCCCGTTCGGAACCAGTTCACACCGTTCTGTGCTCCCCGCGATCTGAGACAAGCCGGACAGGGCATCAAATTCTCCCAGAATTCCGATTTTCGGCCCCTCTCCGTTAGAAAACGTACCGTAGAACGCCGTTTCTATTCCGCACACAGGTGCCGTCACGGTAAACCCTTCCTCAGCCAGTGCCCTCTTCAACAGTCCGGAAGATTTCTTCTCCTTCAGGGACAATTCCGCATACTCCCATATCTTATGCGAAAGAGCAGAAAACTCCTCTGCTCTTTCTTCTAAAAACAAATATCCGTCTTGTTTGTTTTTCATCCTTCTCCCTCAGTAAAGTACTTTGCTCAGGAATTCTTTTGTTCTTGGATTGGAAGGATTGCTAAACAGTTGTTCCGGTGCTCCGCTTTCTGCAATCACCCCGTCATCCATAAACAAGACCCGGTCGGAAACCTCTTTCGCGAATCCCATCTCATGAGTCACGATAACAGAGGTCATGCCGCTTTTGACCAATCCTTTGATAACATCCAGAACCTCACCCACCATCTCCGGATCCAACGCGGAAGTAGGTTCGTCAAACAACATCACGTCAGGTTCCATGGCCAGGGCACGTACGATCGCAAGTCTCTGTTTCTGTCCGCCAGACAGTCTACCGGGATGCTCATCCTTCTTTTCCAGAAGACCAACTCTGGCAAGGAGGCCTTCCGCCATTTCGTCTGCTTCCTGCTGCGTGTTCTTCTTTGTTAAGACCGGAGCGAGTGTAATATTCTCCTTCACAGTCATGTTGGGAAAAACATTGAAATGCTGGAAAACCATACCCATCTTCCGCCTGTGGATGTTAATGTCCACCTCTTTGGAAGTTATGTCTGTTCCTTCAAAGATAATCTTCCCGGAATCCGGCACCTCCAGCAGATTCAGACACCGGAGAAAAGTGCTCTTGCCGCCGCCGGACGGTCCGATAATTGTAACCACTTTCCCTTTTTCAATGTGTTCCGAAACGCCCTTTAATACCTGCAGCCTGCTGCCATTCTGTTCAAAACTTTTACACAGGTCAATCGTCTTAATCACCGACTTTCAGCCTCCTTTCAAACGTTCCGAACAGCTTGCTCAGTACAAATGTCAGAACAAAATAGATCACCGCAACAATAAACATGCATTCAAATGTCAAATAGGTATTCCCCTTTACAATAATGCATGCCGTCATAATCTCTCCAATAAAGAAAGTTGACGCGAGAGAAGTATCCTTCACGATCATTATGAACTCATTGCCAAGCGCGGGAAGAATGTTCTTGATCGCCTGCGGCAATACAACTTTCATAAAGGTTTGGGAAGCCGTCAAGCCCAGGCTTCTCGCCGCCTCCGTCTGTCCTCTGTCCACAGCCTGAATTCCGGAACGGAACACTTCGGAAACGTACGCAGCACTGTTCAGTACCAAAGCAATACTGACACTGAGGAATGTGGGAATCTCTCCTGAAAACAGTTTAGGAATCAAAAAGACTGCTACATATAACTGCAAAAGCATAGGCGTTCCCCGAATGACCTCCACAAATGCAACCACGATCCACCGAATCGGAGCAATCTTCGATGAACGTCCAAGAGCAAGAAACACTCCCAAAATCGCTCCGAAGAATACCGTGATCACGGAAAGAAGCAACGTGTTGGAAACACCCGTGATCAAGAATGTTTTCCAATACTTTGATAATATTTTAATAACGTTAGAAAAGAAATCCATCCCGTTTCTCCCTGTTGAATTATGTTCTCCCAGACAGAAAACTGCCGCAGAAAGGGGAGCACTGCGGCAGAATCCTTAAGCTTTAGACACACACATACAATCCATTCGTTTTATGCAACGTTTCCTGCATCGTCATATCCGACTTCCTGGGCTGTATCAATACCGGCAAGAGCCTCCGCCTCGTCATACCATTCCTTGTAGTATCCGGCCGCATAAGCCTTTGCGAGAGCCTCGTTGACCTTCGATGTCAGTTCGTCAGCACCCTTCTTCAGGAGAATGACATTGTTCTCCGCTTCGGCGGAAACCTGGAACTCAAACCCTGTCATGGCGATATTGTCATTGCCTGCAATGATCGCCTCGCCATTGCCTTTTGCGACTGCGAGAGCATCGATCATGCCATTACGCAAAGCCTCAACAGCAGTTCCGATGTCTGTGAAAATTTCAATTGAACAACCGGACGGAAGCTGGCTGACACAAAGATCATACTGGAGAGAAGCAACCTGAGCACCGACTTTCAAATCAGAATAATCCTCTGCAGTGGTCCATTTCCCCGCATTATCTTTCAAACAGATAATGACCTGCTCTGTCTCGTTATCCCCGGCATAATAGTAGTCGGAAAGATTGAAATTCTCCGCACGCGCTTCCGTATATGAGAATCCGGAAATGGACATATCCACAGTTCCGCTCTGGACGGCTGCCTGGCAGGCATCAAAACTCATGGGTTTGATCACAAGCTCTTTGCCCATCTCTTTGGCAAGGAATTTGGCAAGGGAGATATCGAAGCCCACATACTGCTCGTCACCTTCTTTGGAAGTATCCACAAATTCCATCGGAGCGAAGTCCGGAGAAACGGCAACCGTCAACGTATTGCTGTCGGCTTTCTTTCCGCAACCGGCAAGACTGACCAGCGTAACGACGGCAAGCACGATTCCAATCACTTTTTTCATTATCTATTCCCTTCTTTCCTTCTATTAAACAAAATAAACTACAGTAAATATAAATGAATAATTATCCGTTGTCAAGCATTATTTTTATGTTTTTATTCATGTTTTTTACATATTTTAGAAATCTTATTCATTTTGATGTATATTTCATCTGTTTTTCCCGACTCGAAAAGGACGCCCCCTCCCGTTATTACCGGTCTCGTTCGGGTGGCGTCCTTTTTCTTAAAAAACTATCCGAGAGATATTACTTTCCAGCACCACAGCATTTCTTGTATTTCTTGCCGCTGCCGCAGGGGCAGGGATCGTTCCGTCCGATCTTTTCCCCGGCAAAATATGTATTCTCACTGTGGAACGCCTTTGTAATCTCGTGACGTTTCTCCTCCGTCAAGATCCCGTCCCATTCCTTCAATGTATAAAGCCAGGGAGCCTTTGCCCGCAACATGTTCAGGAACAGTTTCTCATGATCCACAACCGCGTTGATTTTTGAATCTGCTTTCAGTTTCTCCAGCTTTATCTCTTTTTCAAGACTGGTATTGATACCGTCCAAAAAACCTACAGCTTCAGTAACATCCATATGGAAACGGTCCGCAAGTTCTCCAAGCGTACATTCCAGTTTGTTGCTTCCACAGCTGAGAATATCTTTATAAGCTTCCGTCTCCTTTTCAAAATATGCGTTCCAGAAAGTTTTATGCTCCTGTTCGGAACGTTCTTTCTCTGTCAATTCTTTCCAGTCGTCGTATAAACTCACCTTTCCATCCTCCAATTGTCCGGGACATGTACATCCCTTTTTCATATCCAACCGATTATAACATATCCGCGCTGTTTTAAGACCAGACAGTTATATTTTATCGTCTGTTCCGTTCTTTTTGATATAATGGTACAGAAAAAACAGGAGGGTCTGTTCCATGAATTCCAACCAATACACAAAAGAAAACCGGAACACCATCGACCGTTGGGTTGATGACGGATGGGAATGGGGCAAGCCCGTCTCGCACGAAGAATTCCTTCGCGCAAAAGGCGGAGTCTGTTCCGTTCTTCTGACCCCTAACAAACCCGTTCCCATGGAATGGCTCGGGGATCTAAAGGAAAAAACGATTCTGTGCCTGGCCTCCGGGGGCGGTCAGCAGGGGCCTCTTCTCACCGCGGCGGGCGCTGTCTGCACAGTTATGGACCTTTCTCCCAAAATGCTGGAAGCGGAACGGCTTGTCGCGCAGCGGGAAGGATATGCTATTTCCATCATTGAGGCAGACATGACGGACCCTTTTCCCTTTGCAGACAGTTCCTTTGATATTATTTTCCACCCCGTATCCAATGTCTATATTGAAGATGTACATCATGTCTGGCGAGAATGTTTCCGTGTCCTAAAAAGCGGCGGCATCCTGCTGTCCGGTCTGGATAACGGAATCAATTTCGCCTTT
>R25__coassemble_710_pt1 | contig 18874 bp, 17 predicted proteins | sample R25__metabat2_low_PE_047 | metagenome-assembled genome bin R25
AAGCCGCCCTCTTCCAGCGCACTGATATACCGGGGCAGTTCCGGTCCGTTGGCCCATCTGATCCACCCGTCCCTTCGCATGGCGGAATGCGCCGCGATCCCGAACCCGGCATATTCCCCGTTCTTCCAGTAATTCAGATTGTGCCGGCACTGTCTGCCCGACCTTGCAAAATTGGATATCTCGTACCGGTGAAAGCCGTACTCCTCCAGCAGATCGATCCCGGCATCCTGCATATCCGCTGTCTCATCCGGATCCGGAAGAAACGCTTCTCCACTGTTGACTCTTTGAAAAAGAGCCGTCCCCTCTTCCAGAATAAGCCCGTAAGCCGAAATATGTGTTGCCCCCGTATCAGCCGCCTTTCGGATAGTGTCCAGATAAGTCTCCATGTCCTGTCCCGGAAGCCCATGCATGATGTCCACGTTGAAATTATCCATTTCCGCCTTCCGGATCAGCTCAACCGTCCGTTGAAAGTCCGAATAGTCATGGATCCGTCCAATGGACCGGAGAATTGCATCATCCGCCGATTGCAGTCCTACGGACAAGCGGTTGACCCCCGCCTCAATGTACCCCTCGAGTTTCTTCTCCGTCAAAGTTCCAGGGTTGCATTCCATGGTGACCTCGGCATCCGAAGAAATCAAAAAATGCGTACGCAAAGTACGCATTACCTTTTTTAACTGTTCTCCGGTCATCAGAGAAGGAGTCCCTCCCCCGAAAAACACGGTCCGGTAAGCACGCTCCGGCAGGATCTCCGCTGTCAGGCTGATTTCACGGCAGAGCGCATCCAGATAGGTCTGAATCATTCCGGCAGACCCCGGTGCGGAAACAAAGTCGCAGTAAAGACATTTCCGGACACAGAACGGAATGTGGATATAGATTCCTGCGCTTTCCATCAGTTGATCCTGAGCACGCTCATAAACGCCTCGCTCGGTACGGAAACCGTTCCAACCTGGCGCATCCGTTTCTTACCTTCCTTCTGTTTTTCCAGAAGTTTCTTTTTACGGGTGATATCACCGCCGTAGCACTTGGCAAGAACATCTTTCCGGACAGCACTGACTGTCTCGCGGGCAATGACCTTCCCGCCGATAGCTGCCTGGATCGGAATCTCAAACTGCTGTCTCGGGATAACTTCCTTCAATTTTTCAGCGACTGCCCGTCCCTTCGGATATGCGCGGTCTTTGTGCACAATGACCGACAGCGCGTCGCACATATCCCCGTTCAAGAGGAAATCCAGCTTTACAAGATTGGATTTCATATACCCTGACAGTTCATAGTCAAAGGAAGCATAGCCCCGGCTTCTGGACTTCAGCTGGTCAAAAAAGTCATAGATGATCTCGTTCAGCGGCATCGTGTAATGCATCTCCACGCGGGTCTCCTCAATATAGTCCATGTCAATGAATATCCCGCGTTTTTCCTGGCAAAGATCCATGATCGCTCCCACATATGAGGAAGGAGTCATGATATTAGCCTTAACCACCGGCTCCTCCATGTAATCGATCTCCGTAACGGGCGGGAGATTGGACGGGTTATCGATCAGCCGCTCCTCCCCGTTCAGCATATGGACCCTGTAGATAACGGAAGGTGCCGTTGTGACCAGATCCAGATCAAACTCCCGTTCCAGCCGTTCCTGAATGATCTCCATATGAAGCAGCCCCAGGAATCCGCAACGGAAGCCGTAACCCAACGCAACGGATGTCTCCGGTTCAAAGGAAAGCGAAGCGTCGTTGAGCTGCAGCTTTTCCAGTGCGTCCCGCAAGTCGTCGTAATGCGCGCCGTCTGCCGGATAGACGCCGCAGAACACCATCGGCTGGACCTGCTTGTAACCCGGCAGCGCTTCGGCAGCGGGATTGGACGCCAGAGTCAGGGTATCGCCCACCTTTGTCTCCGCCACGCTCTTGATGGATGCCGCGATATAACCGACCTCGCCGGCCGACAGTTCCTCCGTTGGCGTCAGCGCTGGCGTGAAAACACCCACCTCTGTCACTTCGAATTCTTTTCCGGTTCCCATGGAACGGATCACATCCCCGGCGCGGACAGCGCCGTCCATGATCCGGACAAAAGAAAGAGCTCCCTTGTAATTATCGTATACGCAGTCAAAAATCAGAGCTTTCAGCGGCTCCGAAACTTTACCCTTCGGCGGCGGGATCAGATCCACGATCTGGGAAAGCACCTGCTCCACGTTCATGCCGTTTTTTGCGGAGATCTTCGGCGCATCCTGCGCCGGGATCCCGATGACGTCCTCAATCTCTTCCACCACCCGGTCAGGCTCGGCGGACGGCAGATCGATCTTGTTGATCACAGGCATGACTTCCAGACCGTTGTCCACGGCAAGATACACGTTCGCCAGAGTCTGAGCCTCAATACCCTGGGTAGCATCCACCACAAGCACGGCGCCTTCGCAGGCTGCCAGTGCCCGGCTGACCTCGTACGTAAAGTCCACGTGCCCCGGAGTGTCGATCAAATTGAACATATACTGCTGCCCATCGGAATGGTTATAAAACATCCGCACCGCGGTAGCTTTGATGGTAATTCCCCGCTCCCGTTCAATATCCATGGAATCCAGCAGCTGCTCCTCCATGTCCCGCTGAGACACGGTATCCGTCAGTTCCATGAGCCGGTCCGCCAGAGTTGACTTTCCATGGTCGATGTGCGCAATGATACAGAAATTTCGAATCAGATTTTGTGGAAATGCCATTTATTTATCTCCGGATGACAAAGTTTGATTTTTCTTCAGTTTTCCGGCCTTCATAAAAACATAGCCGGCGATCAGAGCAAAAAAGACATTGGTTTCCTGAATCGTGTCTCTGGTGAACAGCAGTTCCTCCGTGCAGTTCACGATCAGAATCAATGCAAGAATGGCCGGAAGGAACCGCTCCGCGTCCGAGATTCTGTCCGATCCGGAAAACAGGATCCTGCAGGAAGCGATCAGCAGCAGGACAAGGAACAACAGCGTCCCGGCAACGCCGACCAGTCCGTAACTGATCAGCAGTCCGATGTAACCGCAGTGAATATGATCATATACCGTGATAATGCCCGGATTCGGTGCGATAAACTCATCCTTGACCGCCATAGGGGTATATCCGAGGATCAGGGACAAAGGTCTGTCCGCAATATGTTCCATTGCATATTTCCAAAGGACGAGTCTGACATTCGCCGTATCATACAGATCTTCCGTAACCGTATAATCCCTGGAATCCAGATGATCCACTTTTTCGGATGCCTCTGTTCCGTCAGATACGCTGTACTCCGCGTCAAGAATCGCATTGATTCCCTTTTTGATGCCGGACCATGCCAATACCATGCAGACACAGAGGAGAATCCCCGCCGTCAGGGCAAGGACGATCTCCCGTTTTCCGGCTTTTTTCGTGATCCGTTTCACCAGGAAAAATCCAAACAAAAACAGTGCGGGAAGCATCGCTATCTTTGCAGACCGGCAGTCGGACAGTGCCAGCCCGATAAAGACGACCGCCGCCATACCGGCTTCCGTTCCGATCAGTCCCTTCTTCCTCTCACGCAGGAGCAGATAAAGAAGAAGCGCCAGCGCAATGCAGCAGATGACTCCAAACGTATTCGGATTTCCGAACAGGAACAGTCGTCCCTCGCCCGTGACTCCGATGGGCTCATCATGCCCGGCTCTGGACAGTTTTGTACCGGTAACAGCAAGATAGATTCCGAACAGGGACGCCAAAGTGACCGGAGCAGCCCAGCACCATGCGAATATACGGAGTGCCCTTTCCGATTCCTTTTCTGAAATCATACGGAAAAAGAAGAAGCAGAACAGTGCGACGGATACGATGCTCGCAAAAAACGGATATCCGATGGTCGTAACACCAGTCGCATAATTCACAGCGCAGCCGACAACAAACCATAGCGGCAGAGCGCAAACAAGCTTTTCTTCCAGTCGGAGAGACCTTCCCCGGTTCGCGTACAGATACCCGCCGGTCAAAAGAAGCGAAAGAGGAAAAAGAACATATGCCGTGACCGCTTTAGACAGTCCTATCAGCAGATGCGTCACAAAAGGCATCAGGACAAAAACCGCCGCCAAAAGAGTCAGCAACCCGTCCTTTTTTTCTGTCATTTTGAAATCATTCCATCTCATATTATCGCTATTTCCCCTAATACCACGAGTATACAGAACGCGTTCTCACACTGTCAAGTTCACAGCGGTTTGTAGGGAAATCGGTGACGGAACAAGGTGCAGCGGCATCTGCGCCGTCTGTGCATCCGGTCTCTTTCCTTCTTCCCCGGACAACCGAATTACCCGCAAAAGTTCTCCATCCATAAACCGCAGATCCCGTATCCGCCAAAACTGTTGACAAGTCTTCAAAACAGAATATAATAACGCTTAAGTTAATAAACCCTTTGATGTTTTTCAGGAAAGAGATCCCTTTACCGGGGTCCGCCGAAGGAATAACACTCTCAGGCGTTCATCAGAACAGGACTGAAAACGGAGGAGACTCTGGAGAATCCCGTACAACGGGTGCCGAAGGTGCAAGGCTGTGGCCGAATCTCTCAGGCAAAAGGACAGAGTACCAACAGATAACATAATATTTCTGCGAACATCAAAGGGAGCATGGCGCGTTTGCGCTTCTGCTCTTTTTCATTTTTTGATCGGAGGAAACAGCACGAATGGAACAAAGTATCGCAAACATCTTGAGACTCCTGGAATCTGCCGACCCGGAAGTGGCGGCGGCCGTCCTGGGTGAGCTGCACCGTCAGCAGGACAACGTGGAACTGATTGCGTCTGAAAACCACGCCTCCCCCGCCGTTATGGCAACCATGGGGACCGTCATGACGAACAAGTACGCAGAAGGGTATCCGGGGAAACGCTATTACGGCGGATGCCAGTATGTGGATATCGTTGAAAACCTCGCTATTGAAAGGGCGAAAAAACTGTTCCATGCGGATTATGTGAATGTCCAGCCCCACTCCGGTTCCCAGGCAAACATGGAAGTCTACTTCGCCCTTCTGGAGCCGGGCGACAAGGTGCTTGGCATGAGTCTGCAGAACGGCGGCCATCTGACTCACGGGAGCCCCTATAATCTGTCCGGCAAATATTTCCAGTTTTTCTCCTATGGCGTTGATTTGGAAACAGGGCGCATTGATTACGAAGAGGTCGCGCGTCTCGCCGATGAGATCCGCCCGAAACTGATCGTCGCCGGTGCGTCAGCCTATCCAAGAGAGATTGATTTTGTAAAGTTCAGGGAAATAGCCGACAGCGTTGGCGCCTATCTTATGGTGGACATGGCACACATCGCCGGCCTTGTGGCGGCGGGGATCCATCCCAGTCCCGTCCCTTACGCCGATGTTGTCACTTCAACTACACATAAAACCATGCGCGGTCCCCGCGGCGGTCTGATCCTGGCGAAGGAAGAATTCGGTGCCAAACTCAACAAATCGGTATTCCCCGGAATGCAGGGCGGTCCGTTAATGCATGTCATCGCCGCAAAGGCGGTTGCCTTGAAGGAGGCTTCCGAGCCTTCCTTCGCGGCTTATCAGCAGAACATAGTGGACAATTCCAAGGCGCTGGCGGATGGTCTGCTCCGTCGCGGAGTCGATCTGGTCTCCGGAGGAACCGACAACCATCTGATGCTTCTGGATCTGAGAAACCTGCATATCACAGGAAAAGATCTGGAGATCAGGCTGGAATCAGTCAACATCACCACAAACCGGAACACTATTCCGGGCGATACGGAAGGCCCCTTTGTCACCAGCGGTCTGCGGATCGGAACTCCCGCAGTGACGACCCGGGGATGCGGCAAGGCTGAGATGGACAGGATCGCTGAATGCATTCTTCTGGCATCGAAAGACTTTGAAGGAAGCCGGCAGTATATCCTTGATACGATTGCGGATATCACAACACGTTTCCCAATATACGCGTAGAAGGCTGTTTTCAGGATATCCTGTCAAGTTTAAGCCATAAAAACGGAGACCGTTCCGTTACCGGAACAGTCTCCGCTTTATTATTGTTCAAACCAAGATTCCGTATCAGCTTAGAACTCGTCATCATCTCCAAACAGGTAGCTCTGTACCGCCTGCTGGATGCCTTTGCGGATCTGACCGTCTGTAAACCCGGTCTCTTCCTTGAAGTTCTTATACTCCTTCTCAAGATACTTGGCGCCTTCCACGATCGTCTTCTCAAATTTCTCCGCTTCTTTGGCCAGTTCCTTGCCGTAGGCTTTGATTTCCTTCTCGTTCGCCTTCACAAGCTCGGCAACTTCCTTTTCGACCTTGTCCGCCAGTTCCTTTGCCTCGTTCTCCTCTTTCTCCCAGTACTCCTTGATCGCTTTCTTGATGCCATTTTCGACATCCTTGTCCGTCAGGTTGTTTTTCTTCTTGTAATCTTCATACTTCTTGGTAACGGACGCTACATAGGAATCGTACTGTGCTTTTGCATCAGCAAGAACCTTTTCCACCTCTGCCTTCTGTGCCTCTAGTTCCGCGTCTGCGACTTTGCAGTTTTCCTCAACATAAGCCGAATACGCTTTCCAAGCTTTTTCCAGTTCGTGTGCCATTTTTGTACTCCCTTCAAGAAAAATATTACCCGGAGAAATCCGTATCAAATAGTCTTTCCCTAACGAGCTACTTACATGATAATACATAAACGAATCATTAAGCAACAGAATTAAATCACGCATGAATGAGCGTCATCCGAAAAACCCGCCTTTCAAGCCGGTCAAGTTTGCAAAACATTCCCCAATTTGATAGTATTAATGGGTATAAATTGACTCGGAGGTCCTCTTGATCGTTTTCAACATTCCCCCATATGTCGGGACGGAACAAAAATATATCGAAGAGGTGATCCGGAACCGAAAAATTTCCGGAGACGGTCCCTTTACCGCCCGCTGCAACGAGTGGATGGAAAACCGGTTCCAGGCAGGGAAGGTCCTTCTTACCACAAGCGGATCCTCCGCCCTGGATATGGCTGCGCTGCTTTCGGATATCCGCCCGGGAGATGAAGTCATCCTCCCGTCTTTCACTTTTTCCAGCACGGCAAACGCGTTTCTCCTTGCCGGAGCAAAGCTCGTTTTCGTTGACATCCGGCCGGACACCCTGAATCTGGATGAGAATCTCATCGAGCCCGCGATTACGGAACGGACAAAAGTCATCGTTCCGGTCCACTATGCAGGCGTATCCTGCGAAATGGACACCGTACTGGACGTGGCGGCAAAGCATTCTCTCCTCGTTGTGGAGGACGCTGCCCAGGGTGTCATGAGCAGTTACAAGGGAAGGGCGCTGGGCACCATTGGAGACTTCGGCTGCTATTCCTTCCATGAAACAAAGAACTATTCCATGGGCGAGGGCGGAGCGATCGTAATCAGCAACCCTGCATACGTGGAGCAGGCCGAGATCCTCCGTGAAAAGGGCACAAACCGTTCCAGGTTCTACCGCGGGCAGGTAGACAAATATACGTGGGTCGACCGCGGAGACAGTTTTCTGCCAAGCGAACTGAATGCCGCTTACCTTTGGGCTCAGTTGGAGGTTGCAGACGAGATCAACAACGACCGTCTGAAAACCTGGAACCGCTATTTCTCTGAACTTCTTCCTCTGCAGGCAGAGGGCCTTCTGGAGCTGCCCGTTGTTCCGGAGGGATGCGTTCACAACGCACATATGTTCTATATCAAGTTAAAAGATCTGGAAGAACGTACCGCTTTCATCCGTTTCATGAAAGAAAACGGCATTTGGTGCGTCTTCCATTACGTTCCCCTCCATTCTGCGCCAGCCGGGCTGAGGTACGGCCGGTTCTCCGGAGAGGATGTGTACACGACCAAAGAAAGCGACCGTCTTGTCCGTCTCCCGATGTATTACCGTCTGGCGGAACAGGATCTGGAAAAGATCCTGGATACAATCTATCTGTTCTTTGGAAAAAAACGCTGAGGACATTATGAATCAGAAAAAAATCCTGCTGAGCTTCGTGATCCCCTGTTACCGAAGCGAACTGACAATTGAAAAAGTATTGGACGAGATCCGCTCGACCGTTGCAGAACGGGACCGCTACGAGTATGAGATCATCTGCGTCAACGACTGCTCCCCGGACGGTGTGCTGCGCGTTCTGGAAGCCCAGGCCGCAAAAGATCCCAAAGTCAAAGTCATCGATCTGGCAAAAAACATGGGCAAACACGCCGCCGTACTCGCCGGATACTCTTTTGTCAAAGGGGATTACGTTATCAATCTGGATGACGACTTCCAGTCTCCGGTAAATAACCTATGGCAGCTTCTTGATCCGGTGGAAAACGGAGAATATGACGTTGCAACCGCCCGGTATTATGAGAAAAAACAGGCTTTTTGGAAAAACATGGGGAGTTGGCTCAACATGAAAGTCGGTTCTGTCATGCTGGACAAACCTTCCAATATGTATTTTGAGAATTTCAGCGTGCTCAAGCGCTTTGTGGTGGATGAGATCATCCGGTACAAAAACCCATATCCATACCTTGAGGGACTCGTACTCCGGGTCACCAACAGGATTCTGTGTGTGGATATGGAAGAGCGGGAACGCGGAGACGGGAAATCCACCGGTTATACCCTGAAAAAATCCATCTCCCTCTTTGCGAACGGACTGACCGCGTTCTCCGTCAAGCCGCTCCGAATCTCCAGCATTATCGGTCTGCTCGCGGCGGCTGTGGGATTTGTCTGGGCCTTGGTAGCGGTCATCCACAAGCTGGTCCACCCGGAGAAGGTACTGGTGCTGGGCTACACCAGCATTATCGTGGTACTGCTCATCCTCGGCGGTCTGATCCTGCTGAGTCTCGGTCTGATCGGCGAGTACATTGGAAGGATGTATATTTCTCTGAACAATTCTCCGCAGTATGTGATCCGTAAGACTGTCAACACGGACAGAGACGGAGGGAATTGAGTTGGAAAAAGCACTTCTGTTTCTTGCAACTGAAAAAGGGTTCCGTTCTCTTCAAAATCTGATCGGAAGCGGTCAAGCCGGAAAAATTGGTTGTGTCGTATCCTTTTCCGAGGTCAATGTCCGGCACGACTGGAGTGAAGATCTGCGCGGTCTCTGCGGGGACAACCATATCCCGTTCTTCCTCTGGAAAGATGTTTCTCAAAATCTCGTCTCCCTGATACGGGATAACGGAATCACTTCCGCTTTTGCTATCTCCTGGAAATTTCTTATTCCTTTGGAAATCAACCGGCATCTTCAGACAGGACTTATCGTGTTCCACGATTCCCTTCTTCCGAAATACCGCGGCTTTACCCCGACGGTAACCGCGATCCTCTCCGGGGATACGGAAGTCGGTGTCACCGCCCTGTTCGCCGTGGATGAGGTGGATCGCGGAGATATCGTTCTGCAAAGATCCCTGCCGGTCCCCAAGGATATGTACATGCGTGAGATCGTTTCCAGGCAGGCCGATCTGTATGCGGATATGCTCCCGGAACTCATCTCGTCTCTCAGTGAAGGAAAACCTCTTTCCTCCGTACCGCAGAGCGAGCAGAATGCCACCTACAGCATCTGGCGCGGGCCGGAAGACTATGAGATTGACTGGACTCTCTCTTCAGACCAGATCTTCAACGCTGTGCGTGCTCTTGGCGAACCTTATCTCGGTGCTTTCACATGGATTGAAAATCAAAAGGTCATCATTGACCAGGCTATTCCCTGTCAGGACCTGTCTTTTGCAATCCGCCAGCCCGGAAAGATATGGTCCATTTCAGACAACTGTCCCGTTGTCGTCTGTGGAAGCGGCATGCTGAAGATCCTCAGTGCCCACGGGGAAAGCGGAGAACCGTTCCTTTTCAAAAAACTCCGCGTCCGCCTCGGCAGGAACGCCAACCCATGAGTCAAAAGCGTTTCAATCCTTATATCGCTCTTCACATTCTGCTGTTCGTTTATTCGATCAGCAGTGTTTTCAGTAAACTTGCGGCAGGGACCGAACTTTGGAGCAGCCGTTTCTTTCTGTTTTACGGAATCAGTATCCTCCTTCTTGTCCTGTATGCCATTGGCTGGCAGCAGATCCTCAAGCGTCTGCCTCTCACCACAGCGTACGCCCATAAATCCGTTACGGTCATTTGGGGCATCTTCTGGGGTGTCTGTTTCCTGAAAGAATCCCTCTCCGTAAAACAAATCATCGGAATCGTTCTGGTCCTTTCCGGTGTTCTCCTGTACTGTCTTGCGGAGAAAGGAGACAGTCATGCAGAATAACCAGATCTTTTACATCTGCATCATGCTGCTCAGCGTTTTTCTCAGCGCCGTATCCCAGGTCCTGCTGAAAAAGGCGGCCCAGCAGCCGCACTCCTCCCTGATATCCGAATATCTGAATTTCCGCGTGATCCTCGCATATGCCCTTTTCCTGGGATGCACATTTCTGACAATGTACGCTTATAAAGCCGTTCCCCTTTCCCTGGGGCCGGTGATCGAGTCAACGAGTTACATCTATATCGCCATTTTCGGCATTGTTTTCTTCAAGGAAAAAATGAACCGGAAGAAATGGATCGCCCTTCTTCTGATCGTATCCGGTGTTATTCTGATCGCGCTTCCCTGACGGAAACAGGATTCCGGAATCCCGTCAGTACCGCGAATCCCTTTGGAAACACTTTGCGGACCAGCCATGCGAACACACAGATGGAAACCACCGTCAGTACCGCGGTCAAAAGGAAATTCGGGAATGCCATCCACATCTTCTTCGGTCCGATCAAATAAATCAGCTTCGCGAAAATCGCATATACATCAGGATGCATCGCATAGATAAACATTGTGAATCCCATATAAGTCCGGACGCGAACGGAAGGGATCACAAGATCCATAAAGACCCAGAAGGAAAACGCAAAGACAATAACAAGAAGCGTCATGACCGTTTCCGGCACGGAAAGGATGTATCTGCTCAGCATCTGGATTGCCATGCACCCGAGACAGACCAATCCGGCGGCAACGGAGCAGTTCTTTGCGAACCACAGAAAGTAGTACTTTCCAATGACACAGCCGATGACATAGTATACAAGATAATCTTCCTGAATCCCGATCCAGCCGAAAACCGGAAGCTTCAGAAGCGGCAGAGCCAAAGCGGCAGCCGCAAAAACCCACCCCGCCCATTTTCTGGACGTCAGAAAATGGAAAACGGGCGTCAGAGCCGTGTAGATGATCAGGTCATACATGAACCAGAAGACATAGTTGCATTTGCGGAAGAGAATAGAATCCAAGACATTCTGGAACGTCAGCTCAAATTTCGCCCGTGCCGTAAAGTATTCGGAAATGAAAGTGTAGGAAGTGGCGATGTAGAACAGCATGACCAGCGTATTCCATACAAGATAGGGTACGACCAGTGATTTGACTCTGGACAGCATCTTCTCCTTGTAATTCTCTCTGCTGTAGTTTCTGAACAAGTTTGCACCCGCCAAAATAAAAAAAAGCGGAACGGCAACTCGGCAGACCGTATACTGGAACAGATTGCCTAAAAAAACAGCCAGTTCCGAAAATCCGGCGGAATAGGGCAGTTGAAGCGTGTACTGTTCAAACGAGGATGTATGGATCCACGTGACCATAACGCTCAGCAGAAAAGCGACGATCGTTTTTTTCTTCCAGTAATATTCCAAATGCATGCTTTTTTTCAAAAAGCCTTACCCGGAAACCGGGTAAGGCTTTGTTCGGTGTCAGATGTTGATTATTTGTGATCCACTTTGTACATGTGCTCAATGAGCATCAGGATCTTATTGGAATAACCCCACTCATTGTCATACCAGGCAACAACCTTGACGAAGGTGTCTGTCAGAGCGATACCGGCTTTTGCATCAAAGATGGAGGTGTGCGGATCATGGATAAAGTCAGAGGAAACAACGGGATCCTCTGTGTAATCCAGAATGCCTTTCAGCTCATTCTCGGAAGCTTTCTTCATGGCTGCGCAGATCTCATCGTACTTCGCGGGTTTCGCAAGATTGACAGTCAGGTCAACAACGGAAACATCCAGCGTCGGAACACGCATGGACATACCGGTCAGTTTTCCGTTCAGGCTGGGAATGACTTTTCCGACAGCCTTCGCTGCGCCGGTGGAAGAAGGAATGATGTTGTAAGAAGCACCGCGGCCGCCGCGCCAGTCTTTTGCGGATACGCCGTCAACGGTCTTCTGTGTCGCCGTGATGGAGTGAACAGTCGTCATAAGACCATCGGTAATGCCGAAGTTGTCGTTCAGGACTTTAGCGATCGGAGCAAGGCAGTTTGTTGTGCAGGAAGCATTGGAGACAAACTGCATATCCGATGTGTAGACATCCTGGTTGACACCCATGACAAACATCGGAGTATCATCTTTGGACGGAGCGGACATGACAACATGTTTTGCACCGGCATCGATATGTCCCTGGGCTTTTTCCTTTGTCAGGAACAGACCGGTGGACTCCACAACATATTCTGCGCCGACTTCATTCCATTTCAGGTTCGCCGGTTCCTTCTCGGAGGTAACACGGATAGACTTTCCGTTTACGATCAGGCTGTTTTCTGTATAATCTACTTCGCCCTCAAATCTCCCGTGAATCGTGTCATATTTGAGCATATAAGCCATATAATCGGGAGTAATAAGGTCGTTAATCCCCACGATCTCGATGTTCGGGTTGTTGACTGCCGCGCGGAACACCAAACGTCCGATACGACCGAATCCATTGATACCAACTTTGATTGCCATACTAAGCAACTCCTCTCATATTTAATCTAGGCATCATAACTTATAATTACCACTAGAGATTATATATCATTGATGCCAAAATGCAAACATAAAATGAATCATGTTCCACTATATGGAACGTACTCTCTCTGTTACTTCTTGTCCGGATTCTCCCCGCAGTTCAGCTCCTCGGCAACAATGTAAAGCGGTCTGCCTTTCAGCTCGTCGTACATCCTGCCGAAATACATTCCCTGCAATCCCATAAAGCAGAACATCAGACCCTGCAAAAGGACGATTCCGTCCAACGCCCACAGCCACGGGGCCACTCCGCACGTACACGCGCAAACGATCAGAGCAATCAATCCAAAACCGGCAAGGCAGCACACCGCGATGCCCACGGCCCCGGGAATCGTCAGGGGCTTATCAGAAAAGCCCGTGATTCCGTCTGCGGCAAGACGGAGCATTTTCTTGAGAGGGTATTTTGATGTGCCCGCAAAACGCTCATGTCTTTCATACTCAATGGGCTCTGCATTGAATCCCATCCATGCTGACATCCCACGGAGAAATCTGTTATGTTCCCGCATCTTAAGGAACACATCCGCAACTTTCCGGTCAAGAAGGCGGAAATCCCCTGTATCCAGAGGGATCGGATACGCACTCATCCAGTCCAGAAGTCTGTAGTAGACCGCGGCAGTCAGCTTTTTGAAAACCGTCTCTCCCTGCCGCTTCAGACGCTTTCCGTAAACGATATCCGCACCGTTTTTCCAGCGCTCCACCATCTCAGGGATCAGTTCCGGCGGATCCTGAAGATCCACATCAATTATGATAAGAGCATCCCCTTTGGCGTGATCCATTCCGCATGTCACGGCAGTCTGATGCCCGAAATTTCTGGAAAAAGAATAGACCTTGACTTTTTTGTCCTGCTCCGTAAGAGAACGGAGTATTTTCATGGAACCGTCCCGGCTGCCGTCATTCACATAGATGATTTCATAATCAAAGCCCGTGGCCTCCATGGCCGCTTTCATTCTTTCAAAGGAAGAAAGAAGAACTTCTTCCTCATTAAAAACTGGAATGATCAACGATAAAAGATTCCCGCTCATAATTTCCTCCCGTTCTTCGCTCGGTCTCTTATAGATTATACCGAGTTTGCCCTGTCATTGCAATTTGCCGTCATTATCCTTATAATGAATAGCGATATATCAATCAAGAAGGAGTGATACCAAATGCCAGTAGTAACCAGTAAAAAAATGTTCGCCGATGCATACAAAAACGGATACGCCGTCGGTGCTTTCAACGTCAACAACATGGAAATTATTCAAGGTATTGCTGCCGCCGCAACAGAGAACCACGCTCCCCTGATCCTGCAGGTCAGCAAGGGTGCCCGTGCTTATGCGAACCATACCTATTTGATGAAACTGATTGAAGCGGCCATTGAAGATGCTGAGCAGAACGCCGGTTTCGCTCTCCCCATCTGTGTTCACCTCGATCATGGAGATACCTTTGAACTTTGTAAGAGCTGCATCGACGGCGGATTCTCCTCCGTCATGATCGACGGCTCCAGCAAGCCCTATGAAGAGAACGTCAAACTGACACGTCAGGTTGTGGAGTATGCCCATGACCACGGTGTCGTAGTTGAGGGCGAACTCGGAACTCTTGCCGGAATTGAAGATGATGTCAAGGTTTCCGCAGAAGATTCCTCCTACACCCGTCCGGAAGAAGTGGAAGATTTCGTAAACAGGACCGGTGTTGATTCCCTCGCAATTGCTATTGGAACGAGCCACGGCGCATACAAATTCACAGCGGCACAGTGCACACGGAATGCAGAGGGTCTTCTGGTTCCCCCGCCGCTCCGTTTCGACATTTTGGAAGAAGTTGAAAAACGTCTCCCTGACTTCCCGATCGTTCTGCACGGATCTTCTTCCGTTCCGCAGAAATTCGTCAAGATCATCAATGAAAACGGCGGAAAAATGCCGGATGCGGTTGGCATTCCGGAAGAGCAGCTTCGTGAAGCCGCGAGGATGGCCGTCTGCAAGATCAACATCGACAGCGATCTCCGTCTTGCCATGACCGCCTGCATCCGTCAGTATTTCAACGAGCATCCCGACCATTTCGATCCCCGCCAGTATCTGAAGCCGGCACGTGCAGCCATCAAAGACATGGTCGCCCATAAGATCATCGATGTTCTCGGATGCAATGACAGAGCCGATGCAGCACTGTGATCAGCTCATAACAACGGTTTTGATTTTCAAAGGGCTCATTTAACAATGAGCCCTTTTTCTTTGGTCCGTTTCAGCCGCTGCACACAAACATAGCAAAAAGGAACGTGGATGCTCTTCCCGAGCATGCCCGTTCCCCAAATGCTCCTAATTAGATCCTTACATTCAGTCTAATACAATATAAGCGAAGATTGCTTTATGATCCGAATAATCATTGTTAATCATGCGGACATTCAGCACTTTGATATTACCCGTGACAATGATATTGTCGATCTCGTTCTTGCTGATGGTGGTTCCGTCATAATCGTAAAAATAGGTGTCCTCCGTATTCAGTACCTGGAAAGTACTTCCAAGCTGCGAAAACTCTCTGGCCTTTGCGTTGAAATCACCGAACAGTATCTTGTATCTGTTGGAATCCTTTTTCATGATCTTCTTGATTTCCGCAAACTGCTTGGACCGAAGCGTGGAGGAATCCCAGGACAGATGCGTATTATAGACGGAAACCTTGTGCCCGTCCACATTCAGCTCCGTTTTCTGAAGTATCCTCTGCTCGCTGTTTCCGCTGCTGAGTTTTACAGACTCGGATGACAGGATCTTGTATGCGGACATGATCCCTAACCCGTACTGCCCTCCGCCGGAATACGAAATTGTTTTCGCAAAGTCCGTATGCTGCATTTTCTTTGTTCTGAGAGAAAGCAGATTGTTGATTTTGTTGGAACTGCCGGTTGTGCAGTAAACCTCCTGGATTCCCATGATGTCCGGATTCTGATCCTGCATCATCTTTCCCATGCTCGTGAGGTTGCCGTTTCCGCGTTTGATATTATACGTGCCGACCGTAATGACATTCCGGACAAGATAAAGGCTGTACCGGGTTTTTCCGCCCACTGCTATCCGGACGGTCTTTGTCCCTGTTTTCGGAAGAGAGACCGTATATGTGCTTTTTCCGGAATCTGCAATGCTGACCTTTGACGGGGATGTTACGGAAATCGTTATATCTGACTTGTTCGCCACCACCACATAACCGTATGTATCCGGTGAGAACTCGGGCAGCAGTGTTCCTCCCTTCACACTGATAGAGGAAAGCTGCTTGCTTCCGGCTTTTTTCGCGACCTGAAGATAATCTTTTGCAATATAGCCGGTTCTGCCCTCATATTCAATTTCATACCAGCCATCCTTGGGAGATTTGCTCTTCAGCGTAAATGATTTCCCCAGACTTGCGTGCCCGAGCAATTCCCCGTCAGAAGAAGCACTCGCACGCACATTGACATTGTTTTTTACGTTGACGACCGTACCGAGATATGTATTGTCACCGGAAGATGCCTGAAGCGTCACATACATACGGTTTACGTATCCTGTGTCGCCGCCGACTTTGACTTTGTGCCATTCCGCATTAACATTGGTGGAAAGAATGGCTACTTCCGTTCCTTTGTTCAGTTTTTTTATGCGGCTTCCCTCAGAAGATGGTTCCTGTCGGAATGAAACGCCGTCTGCATTGATGATTCCCGTATCATAGGCTGACGCCAACCCCGCTGCAACCGGAAGTAGCGTGATGATCAAACCCAGCATCAAAATGAGAATCAGCTTTTTTTTGCTCATGAAAACCTTTTTCTCCATGTTACTCATAACAGAATAAAACTTTGCGGCAAAGGTTCTCAATACTAGTCACGCACTATTCACGGATATGATACTTATGTTCCTGATTATCCTCTTCCGGCTCCTCTTGCTGTTCCTTTAACCCTTCCATTTTTGACATCAGATACGCGATCAGCGCGCCTACACCGCAGCAGAGTGCGGAAAGCAAGACAGTTTTGACATCCGGGTATTCCGTCGGAATGATGATCAGTGTAGATGCCAGCGTCACGCCGAGTACGATATGATACATGATCCCGTAATGCTTTTCAAAAAGGTTATTGACGATCCTGGCAAGAATAACCACGGTACCCGCCAGCCCAAGCAGCCACAGTCCGATGATCGGGAGATCAAACTCCGCAATGGCTGTTGTCAAAGGGACCAGCAGTCCCAGTGCCATCAACGGAGAAGAGGAAGACATTCCGGGGACCACCAGACTTAAGCCCCAGAGAACGCCACAGAAAATGTACCATCCGGCAGACGGAACGACTTTCGGGAATGTTCCGATCCGGACGAACAGCAGAATGCTGAATACCACGGCAAATGCTGCAATCATGGCCACATAACATCCTTTTGTGCGTCCTTTTTCCCCGGCTTCTCTGTACAGCTGCGGTACCGTGCCGAGGATCAGTCCGATGAATAGCCAGGTCCCCAGGATCTCATTTGCTCCAAAAATCCACTCAATGACTCTGGCAAAGCCGAAAAAGCACACCAGCCAGCCGATTCCCACCGGAAGGAACATTCTCCAGTATTTCGGGATCGATTTGACCGGATGGGACAGCAATTCCATCATAGGACGGTAAAAACCAAAAATAACGGCAAGTACGCCGCCGCTGATGCCCGGAAGGATCGCGCCTCCTCCGATTAGAACACCGGAAATGAAAAGTACGATGATTCTGGATATTGAAAGGCTTTTTGTATCGGTCTGCATCCGCATTGTTATTCCCCCTGCATTCTGCGGACACGTTCCGCAACTTTTTTCCCGGTCGGAGTGGTCGCAAGTCCGCCCTTCGCCGTTTCCCTGTACTCCGGCCGGATATCCTTGCCCACCATAAGCATAGTGGAAACCACTTCATCAAACGGAATCAGGCTTGTAATTCCCGCAAGTGCCATATCCGCGCAGATCAGCGCATTGACTGCGCCAAGCGCATTCCTCTTGATACATGGGCATTCCACAAGACCCGCGACAGGATCGCAGATCAAACCAAGCACATTTTTGATCGTCATGGCAGCAGCGTCCAGCGCCTGAATCGGCGCCCCGCCGCTGAGTTCCACGATTGCCGCGGCGGCCATGGCAGATGCTACGCCGGTCTCCGCCTGGCAACCTCCGCCCGCGCCGGAGATGGTCGCATTTTCCGCGAACAGCATTCCAATGGCCCCCGCCGTAAACAAAGCGTCCACCAGCTGCTCATCCGTCCAATCCCGTTCTCTGGCACTTTCAATTAAAACTCCGGGAAGAACTCCGGATGCTCCGGCAGTGGGTGCGGCACATATTTTGCCCATGCTGGCATTCACTTCGACAACTGCCATTGCCGCTGCCGCTGCCCTGCAAGCGTTATTCCCGGAATAGGGATTGTATTTACCGTATTTATACAGAATGCCGGACTCCCCGCCGGTCAGCCCACTGACGGACTGCCGTTTGGAAGATAGCCCTTCATTAACGGATTCCCTCATAACTTCCAGGTTCCAGGTCATTTCCTCCCTGATATCCTCGCGGCTTCGTCCCGAGGTCTGTTCCTCGCGCCGCTGCATTGCCTCCGCAATGGTAACCTGGTTTTCCCAACAGTAGGAGCGCAGTCCCTCTCCGCTCTCAAAAGCTTCTTTCAATGTTACTGCCATATATGCACCGCCCGTTTCAAGTCACAATGACATTCAGGATGCTCGGACACATCTCACGAATTTTCTGAAGCGTCTCATCCGAGATCTTTTCGTCAGTCTCAATCGTCATAAAGGCATCTTCGCCTTTCTCATGACGGAAAACCTTCATATATGCGATATTGATACCCAACTCCGCCAGAACAGTGGAGATCTCAGCAATCACACCTGGCTTCTCCGTGTGTCTGACAACGATCGTCGGATACTCACCGCTCACTTCAACTTCCAGTCCGTTGATCGCCATGACCACAACTTTCCCTCCGCCGATGGATACTCCGATGATCTCGTTTGAACGGCCGTCGCTGCTTGTAACACGGATCTTGACGGTGTTTGGCCGTTCCACGGGAGACGGTTCGTCCGAAAATTCCATGCTGATCATGACGCCCTGTTCCCGTGCGATCTCATATGCGTCACGGATCCGCCGGTCATCCGGTTCCATCCCAAGGATTCCCCCCACCAGCGCTTTATCCGTTCCGTGACCCCTTCCGGTCTCGGCAAAAGACTCATATTAAGTAAATGCCGCTTCCGCGACATCGTAATGTGCTATATGCCTCGCAATGTGTG
>R25__coassemble_758_pt1 | contig 18024 bp, 12 predicted proteins | sample R25__metabat2_low_PE_047 | metagenome-assembled genome bin R25
CTGTTCAAAATCCTGACCGCCGCCGATGAAGAACAGAAGCGTCGCAAAAACGGTTTTTCTGGTTTGATGTTCCATCCATTCATCGAAAAACAGATACACTCCGGCGAGGACCAGCGCAAAGGCAAAAACCGCGGGAAGAATCGTGGCAAACCGCAGACTTGCTCCCAGTGTGTAGAATGTTGAGCTGATGCTGTCGGACAGAAACGGATAACCTATGACCGTGTCAGGACAGATGGAGTAGTACGGGGGAAAGGTCTTCTGTTCGGAAATGCTTGTAATAAAGCCCAGATGCATGGAAAGATCGCCGTATGTGGACTGACCGACATACAGACCGTCCGGTCTGCTCTGGATGGTATGCGTACTGAAAAGGATCAAACCGACGAGAAACAGCGGAAGCAGCGTGCAGATCATGCCGGCCGGAAGTTTTTGACTATTTATCTGAAAATGCGTTCCCTTGAATCCGCCGGAGCGCAAATAGCAGAAGATTCCGATGCCCGCGCACAGAAGAGCTGCGATACATTGGGAAAGAACCGTAAATCCGAGAACAAAGGAGCAAATTGCGGGGAGCCATAATAACATGAGGAGAGCGGCCGTTCCGCCGAGCCAGACGCGTACAGCGGTTCTTTCCTGCCGGAACAGGAGTCCGGAGACGGAAAAACCGGATGCCAGAAAAAGCAGGAAATATAGAATGCTAATCAAATATGTCACAAAGGATCTCCTCCCGGTCAGTTCCTTTTCATTGTAACACAGAGAAAAAAAAGAAGCCCTTTCGAGCTTCTTTTTTTTTGCTGTACTTATTATCGGTTTAAACAGAATGATGAAATAAATATAGTTCGGTTAATTAATAAGGAGGAAATCGTAATGAAAAAACTCAGTACAGCAAATCATTACCTGTACATATAGTATAGCATATAACATGTGAATATCAAGATATGATTATGAAAACACGGGGGGATTTTATGAAGAAAGTGTAAACTCTGGGGTAAAACTCAAATCAGCGGAGTCGGAGCCCTGGACATAAACATTTCTGAACCCGAGGGAAAGGCAGTGATCGACCACGCTGTCATATTCTCTGTCCGTGACGCGCCGGTTGAGCGGGGGAAGAGAGGAAACATTCTCTGTCGGTGCGTACTGCCGCATTACGGACAGATAAGTTTCTGCGGGAAAGCTTTCGGAAAGGATGTCCATGATCCTTCTGGAATCCGAAACACACCCCGGAAGGACAAGATGACGGATCATGAGCCCTTTTACAGCGATGCCGTCGGAATCCAGTTGCAAGATGCCGGCCTGTTCGTGCATTTTTTGGATGGCGGGAAGAGCAAAACGGAAATAGTCCTGACAGCCGGAAAACCGTTTGCTGTATTCAGAGGAGTAATACTTCAGATCAGGAAGGTAGATATCAACCAGTCCGTTGAGCATTTCTATTGTTTCCGTGTTCTCATATGCGTTGGTATTGTATACGACAGGAATGTGCAGCCCTTGATCACGGGCTTTTTCCAGAGATTGAACGATTGACATTACATGCGGGGTCGGGGTGACGAGGTTGATGTTGTGCGCTCCCTGCTCCTGAAGATCCAGCATGGCTTCGGCCAGTTCATCGCATGTGACGGGAACGCCGGTTTTTCCGCTGTGGATTTGATAATTCTGGCAAAACAGGCAGGAGAGATTACAGCCAGTGAAGAATACGGCTCCGGAACCGTTTGTTCCGCTGATGCATGGTTCTTCATAAAAGTGTTTTGCAATCCTGGCGACCCGTGGAACGGGATCCGCCGTACAGAATCCGGATTGTACGGAACGGTCCACCGGACATTTTCTCGGGCAGATACTGCAATTCATCGGAAGACCCTTCTGGCACACACGAAATTCCGGGTCCAGTAGGCTGAAGTGCAGGAACGTTTTACGACTTTCCCGTTGCTGGAGGAAGCATCGATCATGGTACTTCCGCCGATATAGAGACCCACATGGGAAACGCGGCTTGAGCTGTCGCTCTTAAAGAAAAGCAGATCGCCTTTCTTCAGATTACTCATACTGGATACCAGACCCCAGCTGTTGTTTTCCGCATAACTGGCGGCACTCCTGCGGCTGACGCTGACGCCGTTTTTCTTTAAACAGTAGTACACGAGGCCGGAACAGTCGAAAGTATCAGGGCCCTCATCTCCGGTCACATAACGTTTGCCGATCTGAGCGGTTGCAACAGAGATTACACCGGCAACATTTCCGGTTGCGTTAAACGATCCGCCGGTTGGGTACTCTTCAGATCCGGTATCCGCCGGCTTTTTTGATTTTCCCGACTTCGGCTTGTCTGTTGGAGCGGGGGTGGGAGTCGGAGTGACGAGAGGATGGACTTTTTCAGAGAAAAGAACTTCCCTGTCACTGTCGCTGAAAACGCCGGTTGTTTCCAGACCGTTCTTTTTCTGAAAAGCACGGACAGCGCTTTCGGTGGCGACACCGAAATAGCCGTTGATTTTGTCCGAATAGTAACCGAGCTCGGTCAAACGTTCCTGAACGGACAGAATATCAGAGCCTGAATCGCCTGCTCTGACTTCGTAGGAAAGCGCATTGTCACTGAAAAGACGGGACTGGAGTTCACTGTCGGCTATCCCCGTAAGAGTTGTGTTCAGGGTTCTCTGAAACATCGTGACCGCCGAGCTTGTGGCGGAATTGTACAGAGTTCCGGGTTCATCGGAATCCAGATACCCAAGGTCCATCAGCCTGACCTGCAGATCACGTACAGCTTCCGAGTTATCATCAAGCTTCAGCTCGGTATAGTTGTAGATCTGAATAGCCGGGGAGGAAGGGGGGAGATCCTCAGAAGGTGCTTCCAGCTTCTCGGCGGCCGGTTCGGGCGAGGGAGTGGCAGCCGCAGAAGAGGGTGAAGGTGTCTGGAGTTCAACGGAAAAACTTTCTGCCTCCGAGTTGACATGCGGCACGGAACTGCTCAGGTTGGGAAGGACGAAAAAGAGAAAAACGGAGGCAAAGACAACCAGAGCCAGTGAAAAAATCAGGGAACGCGGGACGGATCTCCTGTTTTTATTTGTCTTTTCATTTTGATTCATAAATACAGTATAATATCAAGGGACGTGCTTAAATTTGAATTTTAATAAAACATTTCAGGCACGCGAAATATCGGGGATGATTTATTCAGCTCCGGGCTACAACAGGTACGGTAGGAATGCAACTTTTAAGAACAGAGGGTGTTTCAAAATCTTTCGGGGACCGCTTGCTGTTTTCGGATATTTCCTTCAGTGTTTCCGAGAACGACAGGATTGGCCTGATCGGTCCGAACGGATGCGGGAAAACAACGCTTCTTTCCATTCTGCGGAAGAAAATTGAGCCGGACACAGGAAAGGTTTCTTTTTCAAAGAATGCCAGGGTGGAGGCAATCGATCAGGTAATGCGCCCTGACCTGGAGGAGTCTCTGTATAATGTTACGCTTGCGGCCAGGCAGGACCTGCTGGATCTGGAAGCCTCCCTCGAACATATACAGGATATTCTGTCAAACTCAGGAAAAATCGAAGACAAACAGATCCTTCAAATGACAGAAATGAGGGAAACATTTGAAAGGGAAGGCGGACTTACTTTCAGAAGCAGGGCACGGGCGGTGCTGCTTGGACTCGGATTCAGCGAGCAGGATCTGGAACGCTCCTATAAGATGTTCAGCGGCGGAGAACTCCGCAAAGCCCAGCTGGCCAGGCTTCTGCTCAGCGAGTCGAATATGCTTCTGTTGGATGAACCGACCAATCATCTGGATATATATTCCGTGACATGGCTGGAGAACTATCTTTCCGAATACCGGGGTGCCATGATTGTGGTTTCTCACGACAGGCAGTTTCTGGATGCGGTCACGAACAGAACATTTGAGATCACACACGGCCGTATGGAGATAACGGTCGGCAACTATTCCAAACATCTGGCGCTGATGCTTAACGAGCAGGCGTCCATAGAACGTCAGTATTTAAAGACGCAGAAAGAGATAAGAAGACTCAAAAGCGTGATAGAGCAGCAACGGAGATGGAACCAGGAACGGAATTATGTGACGATTGCCTCCAAACAGAAACAGATTGACCGTCTGACGCGGGATCTGGTTATGCCGGACAAAAAGGAAGCGACCATCCGGTTCAGATTTTCCGTTGAGCCGCCGGTAACAAATGAAGTAATCAGTATTACCGGTCTGAAGAAATCCTTCGGGGAAAAGACAGTTTTTGAAGATGTTTCCTTTCAGGTGAAATCGGGGGAACACGTGTGCCTGATCGGTGAAAACGGATGCGGCAAGACAACGTTGTTCCGGATTCTGATGGGACTCGAGAAACCGGATCTCGGGGAAGCCGAACTGGGCGAAGGCGTTTCGGCAGGATATTTTGAACAAAGCGCTACCGGTTCTTTGGAGGACTGCAGCGTTTTTGACAGAATCTATGACCGCTTCCCGCGAATGCACCCTGCGGACATAAAAAACGCACTCGCGTTGTTTTTGTTCAGGGGCGACGGCATCCAGAAGAATGTGATGTCGCTTTCGGGCGGGGAATTGTCCCGGCTCCGTCTTCTTGAGCTGATGCTTTCCGGAAAGAACACGCTTCTCCTGGACGAACCGACAAACTATCTGGATATCCCGTCCAGAGAACAGCTGGAGGACGCGATCATTGACTTTGCCGGAACGGCCCTGATCGTTTCTCACGACAGGTATTTTATCAACAGGATCGCCGACAGGATACTGATCCTGTCCGAGGAAGGTGTTACAGAATTTTCCGGAGACTGGTCCGAGTACATGGAATTTTGCCAGGAACAGCAGGCCAGAAGGAAAAAGACCGCATCCGAGAAAAAGGAAACGAACAATAATGCTTATCTTTCGGGCAAGAAATCCCGGAGCGAGCGTGCAAAGACACGGACGGAATACCGCAAAGTTGCCGAGATGATCAGCGGGGCGGAGGAAAGAATCGCCGAATACAGCAGGATGCTGCAGCAACCGGAAATCGCTTCGGACTATCAGAAGGCAGCGGAGACAGCCGAAAAACTGGAAGAACAGCAAAGCCTTCTTGAAAAGTTGATGGAACAATGGGTAGAATTGGATGAAAAGCTTTCCACGCAGAACGGAGGCCAGGAATGAACATTAAAAAATTCGCGTTTGGGGTCAATTTCGGAAAGTCTTCCGATTCTTCGGAACAATGGGCTTCTCTTTTGAGGTGTCTTTCCCCGGAGGATCTGAAAAAATCGGAACTGGTCGAATTTTCCAACGACGGGTCGTCAACTGAGCATCCTTCGACCGTATGCGCCGTCTCAGGACTCAAGCTGTCCCGTGGGCGCGAGATCAGCAGGAAACTATCCTACCGTCTTGATCTGATATCCGAAGTGGACTGGCTGATTCCTTTTTATCAGTTCAATTCCCTTCTTTCCATGGAGAACGGCCATATTGCCGCAAAGGTCGACGGGGATGGAATGATACAATGGCTGGATCCGGATAAAAAAGACATTCGTCCCTGCGGGGAAAAGCCGGACAGGATATCTCCCGATCGGGAAGTTCTCTTTGTGACAGGGAAGCATGGAAAAATGAATCCCGAAGAGACAGCAAGAAATCTGCTGCGGAACATATCCGCAAAGCACAGTTCGGCAAAGGTGCAGTGTTTTCCGTTGGAAGAGTCCTTTCTGCCGGATATTCTCGCGTTCGAGAACGGGATCAGAAAAAAGGAATTCGTAAACGGCGAAGAGAAGCTGATGTTCGGTATCGACTGTGAAGGCAATGCATATGTGGACATTTCCGGACAGGATGCGTGTTCGTTGGAGCTCGGCTTTTTGAAGAAGCACGGGGCAAAGAACGTTTTTTTGGAATGCGGTGCATCCGATAAGGAACTTGTGGCGGACCGGCTCAGTGAGGAGGGGCTATGCTGCTCTGTTTATGACAGGGCGTCCGAGCACTGCCGGTATCTGATGGAGGCATTTGATTTTGATGCGAAACTGAAATGGTGTTCTGCTGTGGTTCTGTGCGCGACTGACCCGGATTTCACGGAACTCGTCAAGGGAAAATGCAAAGAGTCCGGAAAGGATGTCTTTGTTCTGGAATCGGAAGGAACCGGAGAGATCGAAGATCTTTCCACTAAAATATTTCAGGAGGATTTGAAATGAGGACGGTAGATCTGATAGAGAAGAAAGTCGAAGGAAAAGAACTGACCAGAGAAGAGATCTATTATATTGTGAACGGTTTTGTGGACGGAAGCGTTCCGGACTACCAGATGTCATCCTTCATGATGGCCGTTGTTTTCCAGGGAATGACGGACGAGGAGGTTTCGTGGCTTACCATGGCGATGATGGAGTCCGGGGACATCCTTGATCTCAGCGACATGCCCGGGTTTAAGGTTGACAAGCATTCGACTGGAGGCGTGGGGGACACTACGACGCTGGTGGTTGCGCCTTTGGTTGCCGCCTGCGGCGGAACGGTGGCAAAAATGTCCGGCCGTGGGCTTGGACATACCGGCGGGACCATCGACAAGCTCGAATCCATTCCCGGCATGAATGTCGAACAGGATATGCCGTCCTTTATCCGGCTGGTGAAAGAGCACGGCCTTGCTTTGGTCGGTCAGTCCGGGAATCTTGTTCCTGCGGACAAGAAGATGTATGCGCTCCGTGATGTGTCCGGTACAGTCAGGAGCATTCCGCTGATCGCCAGCAGCATCATGAGCAAAAAACTGGCTGCCGGTACGGACGGAATCGTGCTGGACGTTAAAGTCGGCAGCGGCGCCTTTATGAGAACGGTCCCGGATGCGGTCAAACTGTCCGAGACGATGGTGAATATCGGAAAACAGCTGGGCCGGAAAGTGTCCGCCATCATTACGGACATGAACCAGCCGCTGGGTCTTGCCGTTGGAAACGCGCTTGAATTCAGGGAGGCGATCCAGGTCCTTTCCGGCATTATTCCCGAAAGCGATCCTCTGGTGGATGTTTGCCTGCTTCTGGGGTCCCACATGCTGATGATGAGCGGGATCGCGAAGGACATGGAAGACGCGAAGGGCAAGCTCCTTGGCGCGATCAAGGACGGATCCGGTTTGAAGAAATTGCGTGAGATCATCCAGGCGGAGGGCGGAGATCCTTCCTATATCAGTCTGGAAGGGATCGAAAAGCTCTGCCAGGTAAGGGAAAAGATAGATATTTTCCCGGAGGCGGACGGCTATATCACAGAGATGAACGCCGAGGCCATCGGCCTTGCAGCCCAGGTCCTGGGTGCCGGGCGTGCGACAAAGGAAGATGTGATCGACCACGCCGTGGGCCTGGTCATGAAGAAAAGACTGGGAGATCCGGTCTCGGTAAAGGAACCCTTGTGTGTGTTCTATGTTAACGATACAAAAGGACTGGAGGATGCCAGAAAATTCATGAAGGAAGCGATCACCATCGGCAAGGAACAGCCCGAGAAAAGCCCGATGGTTTACGAAGTCATTTCATAATCCGATATGCAGAACTTTGAGTTTATTGACCGGAATACGGTTATCGCTGTTGACGGCAACAGTCTGATGCACCGCGCCTTTTATGCTCTTCCCGACATGAGAGCCGGCGACGGGACACCTACGGGCGCTCTTCACGGGTTTTTTGGAATGATTCTGCCCATAGCCGCGAACAATCCCGGCTTTTTTGTGGTGGCTTTTGATAAACACGGTCCCACGTTCCGCCATGAGAAGTATACAGAATACAAGGCGGGAAGAAGAGAGACCCCGGATGATCTGCGGAAGCAGTTTCCTGTCGTGAAGGATATTCTCCGTGACATGGGAATCGCCGTGTGTGAAGTGGACAGATTTGAGGCGGACGATATCATCGGCACTTTTTCCAGAAAGGCGATGGACCGCGGAAGCAAGACACTGATCGTGACGGGTGACCGGGATTCTTTCCAGCTGATCAATGATAAAGTGCACGTCCTGTTTACCAAGAAGGGAATCACGGAGGCGGAGGAATACACGCCGGAAACGCTGATGGAGAGGTATCACCTGATACCGGAGCGGATGAAGGATCTGAAAGCCCTGATGGGCGACTCATCCGACCATATTCCCGGAGTGCCCGGAGTTGGTGAAAAAACTGCGCTTCAGCTGCTTGAGACATATGGATCTTTGGAGCAGGTATACGAACACGCGGCGGAGATCAAAGGAAAACTCGGTGAAAAGATCAGGGACAATGCTGAACTTGCGGAACTCAGTTTCTGGCTTGGGACCGTTGTCACAGATGCCCCCGTTGGACTGTCGGTGGAGGACTGCGCTTTTGAGGCGGGGAATCTGTCCGGCGGACGGGAGGCCCTTTTGCGTCTCGGCCTTCGTTCCATTGCATCCAGGATCCCGGATGACGGTTCGGCACCGAATACTCCCGACACTGCAGATGTTGCGGAAGTGGAATGCAGGGACATCACAGGCATTACGGAACTGGAAGAAGCGGCGGCTGCCGCCGAGGCAAAAAAGAGCATGGCGCTGGATCTGAACGGGCCGGTTACCTTCTCGTTTGAGGATGGACCTTCCTATACGGTCCGTTCCGGCGATACACTGTTTGATGAACCCATTACCCCAAGCGACTTTTTGCAGTGCTTTGCGCCATTTTTCAAAGACCCAGGAAAAGAACTCATCGTTTACGACCTGAAAGCATTACTTCATGCGGCAGATTCGGCGGGGATACCCGTAAACAACCGGGTATTCGACACGATGCTGGCGGATTATCTTTTGAACAGCATCAAACCTGCCGGATCATACCGTGCTGTCGTTGCGAGGTATACCGGAAAGGAATCGGATGCCGCCGGGTACCTGTTTCATGGCCGCCGGTTCCAGCAGGAACAGATGGAAAAACAGGGACTGGAAGCCTTATACAGGGATATTGAGTTTCCGCTTGTCCATGTTCTTTATGATATGGAACAGGCGGGTTTTATGGTGGATGACAAGGTGCTCAGGGAGCTGGATGTTACGTTTTCGGAACGGCTCAAGAGTCTCGAGACGGAGATTTACGGGCAGGCAGGGGAGCAGTTCAATATCCTGTCTCCAAAGCAGCTTGGACCAATTCTTTTTGAAAAGCTCGGGCTTCCGTATTCCAAGAAGACAAAGACCGGTTATTCCACGGATGCCGATGCTCTTGAAAAGATAAAGGATCTGAACCCCATCGTCCGGAACATCCTTGAGTTCAGGAATTTAAGCAAGTTAAAGAGCACTTACATAGACGGCCTTCTGCAGGTGAGGAACAGGGAGGACTTCCGGGTCAGGTCCAGATTCAACCAGTGCCTGACCGCCACCGGCCGCATCTCCAGTTCGGAGCCGAATCTGCAGAACATTCCTGTCCGGACAGAGATCGGACGTGAGATCAGGAAAGCGTTTGTTGCGCCGGAAGGCTTCGTGCTGATCGATGCGGACTATTCTCAGATTGAACTGAGGATTCTGGCGCATATGAGCGGAGACGAAGCAATGATCGATGCGTTCAACGACGGGGATGATATCCACAGACGTACCGCCAGTGAGGTCTTCCAGTGCCCCATGCCGGATGTTACGGATGAGATGCGGCGTGCCGCAAAAGCCGTCAATTTCGGGATCGTATACGGAATCAGCGATTTCGGACTTTCCGAAAATCTGGGAATTCCCGTTCGGCAGGCGAGGGAATATATCCGGATGTACCTTGAGAAGTATCCCGGCGTGGGCAATTTCATGAAAAAATGTATCCGTGATGGAAAGGAAAAGGGCTTTGCCGAGACGATGTTCCACAGACGGCGGTATTTGCCTGAATTGAGCAGTCAGAATTACAACATGCGTTCCTTTGGGGAGCGTGTCGCGATGAATATGCCTGTCCAGGGCACTGCGGCGGACATCATCAAAATCGCGATGATTCGCGTGAGCGATGCGCTTAAGGAGAAAAAACTCAGGTCCAGGCTTGTGCTGCAGGTGCATGATGAACTGATACTTGAAACGCCTGAGGATGAAAAAGAAACCGTCAGCGGAATGGTCCGGGATGTAATGGAGCATGTCTGTGATCTCTCGGTCCCGCTTACTGTTGATTTGAATTCCGGGAGGTGCTGGTATGATACCAAATAGCGGGCGCCCGGTGCGGGTGGGTCTTTCCGGCGGTATTGCGGCAGGGAAGTCGACTGTTGCGGAAAGATTTGCTTTTTTGGGAGCGCGTGTGCTTGATGCGGACGCTGTTTCCCGGACTGCTCTGGATCCCGGAACAGAGTGCTATGATGCGGTCGTGGCACATTTCGGGGGCGGGATTCTGAAGGAAGACGGGACGGTCGACCGGAAAAAACTCGGGTCCATCGTTTTTGGCGACGAACCGGAAAGACTGTTCCTGAACAGCATCGTTCACCCGTATGTTCTGAATAAAATGGAACAGTCCTATGAGGAGATATCCCGCCAGGGGGACTGCCGCGTTGTTGTGTTCGATATACCTTTGCTCATTGAATGCGGAGCATATCTGAGCATGCAGAAAAACATCATCGTTGCCTCGGATGACGAAATCAGGATCGAGAGGATCATGAAGAGAAACCTTCTGTCACGGGAGGATGCCGTGGCACGGATCCGTTCGCAGATTCCGCAGGAAGAGCAGATCTGCTATGCTGACTATGTGATCTGGAACAATTCCACGGTTGCAGATCTGAACGCTGCAGTTGATAATGTTTTCAAACGGCTGATGGGAGAGTGTTCTTGAAAAAGCGGAACATCATTCTGATATGCATCATTCTTGCGGTCCTGGCTTTCATTGTATGGTATTTTGTCAACGAAAAGAACCAGCATGACAGGCAGGTCGCAAACTATCCGGTGGCCTATACGGAACTGATCAAAAAATACGCGGAGGAGTTTTCGCTGAATCCATATTTGGTCCTGTCCGTCATGAGGTGTGAAAGCAGCCTGGATCCGAACGCGGTCAGCCATCGCGGCGCGGTCGGACTGATGCAGCTTATGCCGGATACGGGAGCATGGGCGGCGCACAAACTCGGGCTGGATGACTCCTATTCGGAGGAAGTGCTGACAGATCCCGAATGGAACATCCGGCTTGCCTGCTGGTATATCCGGTTTCTGTGCAACAGGCTTGGGGAAGATGACAAGACGGTCATAGCCGCATATAACGCGGGGCACGGGAATGTTCAGAAGTGGCTCGAGAACCCTGAGTATGCATCGGACGGAAAACTGAATGTGATACCGTATGAGGCTACCGAGCAGTATTATGAAAAAGTTATGGCCGCTTACAGGAATTATACCGAGTTGTACCCAGACTGCTTTTCATCGGTGGAATGACCGTCTGTTTTTGAGTATATGTTAGTTGTCATGGAGGATTTGTTTTGACTGTTATCATTTGTGTGGCCGTGATCATTCTGGACCAGGTCTCTAAGTACTTTGCCGACACCATGATTGCAGGCGGGAGTACAGTTCCGCTGATTCCGGGAGTGCTTGAACTGGCAAATGTTCACAATGCCGGCGTTGCATGGGGCATGCTGCAGGGCGGAAGGTGGATCTTCATTGTTTTGACCGTCGTTGTATCCGCCATACTTGTTTATTACCTTTTCTTCAGAAAGGACCAGCTGGGAACATTGGCACGGGTCAGTCTTTCTTTGATATTGGCGGGAGCCGTCGGGAATCTGATCGACCGGGCCTGTCTCGGGTATGTCCGGGACATGATCTATGTATCCGCCATACATTTCCCTGTCTTCAACATTGCGGACAGTGCGGTAACGGTGGGAGCGGATCTGCTTCTCATCGATACCATTAAGGGCGGGCCCCGCTCGTTCTTTAATGCAATCGGAATCTCGGACGAGAAAAAGGAATCCGGGAAAGAAACCGTAGACGGGGAATCTGTACAGCACGAAACCGATCACGGGGAAACGAACGATGATCAGTGATTTGATCGCTGAAGCGGATGGTGTCCGGATCGACTCCTATCTGGCTTCGGAAACGGAATTGTCGCGGAACCGGCTGCAGAATCTTATCAAGGACGGCCTGGTCACTGTGAACGGAGATCCGGTCAAGCCGAATTACCTGATACATGCGGGCGACCTTGTCAGGATCTGCGACCTGGTAAGGGAAGACTATGACGTGGAGCCGGAGAATATTCCGATCGATATCATATATGAGGATGAGGACCTTTGTGTGGTAAACAAACCGCAGGGGATGGTCGTGCATCCGGCACCCGGACATACATCCGGAACCCTTGTAAATGCGCTTTTGTATCATATCCGTGATCTTTCGACGATCGGCGGAATCAAACGGCCGGGAATCGTTCACAGAATTGACAGAATGACATCCGGACTTCTCGTGGTCGCGAAGAACGATCGCGCGCATCAGAATCTGTCAATGCAGTTTGCGGACCATTCCGCAGGAAGAAAATACCTGGCGATCGTCAACGGGAACATCAGGGAAGACCGCGGGACGGTGAACGAACCCATTGGGCGGCACCGCACGGACAGAAAGAAGATGTCCGTCCGTGAAGACGGAAAACCGGCGGTTACGAACTGGCGTGTTCTGCGCAGATTTACAACACATACACTGATTGAAGCGGAGCTTGAGACGGGGCGGACACATCAGATCCGGGTCCACATGGCATTTATCAAACACCCGGTCACGGGGGATGACGTATACGGATCCGGGAAGAATACGCTGGGGCTTTCCGGACAGGCACTGCACGGATATTTTCTGCATTTTGTCCACCCGACAAAAAACGAAGAAATGAAGTTCGAGGTCCCGCTTCCGGAATATTTCCTTCGGGCACTGAAAAAACTTGGATGGGAACCGTCCGGGGACGGTTTGACGGTTTATGAAAATTTGGAAGAGTAAAATTCTATATGCATGTCTGCTGCTCTTAACTGCCGGCGTATTGACTTCCTGCGGGGCCGTACCGGATGGACCGGCGGGGTCTGCGGACAGCGTCCCCGTGGACATGGTGGCATCCGTTACTGCTTCTCCGCTGCCGGAACCGGTGCCCGAGAAGACTGCTGCCCTGCCGGAGATACCGGATTATCCCGATAACGACACCGGAACAGTACTTTCATCGGAAGATATTGCGGAAATGGAAAGGAAAGCGTTCCGCCTGTTATGCGGAACGGACGGGTTCCTGCAGCACAGGATGATGAAAGATCCGGATGGTTTTGGAGCTGAAAAGAAGGATGAAATATTTCATCTGACCGGTGAAACCGGCAACGCTTTCTGCTCGGAGGCGCAGGAACTGCTTTCACAGATGGATTCTGCGAGTCTCAAAGGGATATCACCGGAGGATTCTCTGAAACTGTCATCCGTCCGTTACGCGCTTTCATCTGCTTGCGGTTTCTGGGAGCATCTGGATCATTTTCAACCCTTTGATCCGGAGAACGGGATTCAGGTCATGCTTCCGTACCTCATCGCAACGTTTCGGATCGAGGACGAAGAGGACGGTCAGTGGTTGATCAGATTGCTGAAATCACTTCCCCGGTTCGCTGACGAACTCATTGATTTTGAGAACGGGCGTGCGGAGAAGGGCTTTTGCATGACGGATGAGGCTTTTGAGCAGGCGATTGACGCCTTTAAAAACCTTTCCAGGAATTATTCCCAGCTTTCCAAAGCAGTCAAGGGAAACATTGACAGTTCTTCCCTTTCCAGAAAAAGCAGATCTTCTGTAAGCAAGGAGCTTCAGTCCGCAATAAAGAAGGAATATGTTTCCGCAATCAAGAAAATCATTTCCGGACTGGAAACACTGCGCGGAAAATGCAAGACGGTCAAAACGGGGCAAGTCCGGAAGAACTTAGGGACTACCATGAATTCAGGATCAAACAGGCCGCCGGATCGTCTGCCTCCCTGTCGGATTTGACAAAAGAACTTTTGAAGACAGCGGATGATGTTTTTGTGTCTTTCCATACGGTCCGCCGTGGAAAGGATATGGGAAAGCTCCCTGATAAATTCAAACTGAACGGGCAGCTGAATGAGTTGAAACGGGTGTTTTCGTCCCTTTCGAAGGAAGCGCCGCTCAAATCGGTCAAGGAGAAGAAACCCGGTAAAGGGATGGAACCTTTCCTGAATGATTTTTATTTTCTGCGGTATCCTGTGGATGCGCAACCGGATGAAAATGTTCTGTTTGAAAACAGCAGTAAATTTGATTCAACATCCTATTTCAGACTGGTCCGGGAATACGCTCTTGCAAGCATAACCGCGCAATGCGCGTCCCGCGGAGATCTTGTGCGGCAGTATGAACTCTGTACCGGAGACAGTTCGGGCTGGTGTGATTTTGTGACGGAAATGGTACTTTTGCGACAGGACACATATGATTCAAATGCGGTCTACTGCAGCTTTTCGGAGCAGCTTCTGTACAATACACTGATTCCTGCCTGTGTCAGTATCTACGTGAATTGTTACAATTATTCTACAGACCAGATCAAACATACATTTGAACGTTACCTGGTGGACGGCTACGGCGTGGATTATGTTCTGAAAACGGTTGAGAACTGCAAACTGTCACCGTATGCGGCAATACAGGAGGGGATGCGGTATTCCCATCTTTCCACGCTGATGCGGGAGATGAGCGGGGTCTTGGGAGAGCAGTATTCTGATGAGGTGGTTTTCAGTAAAGCGATGAGCCTGTATCCCTGCGATTACGACACAATGAAAGAGAACATATACAGCTGGGCGGATGAGCTCCTTTCAACAGGCGGGACCGGTGACTGAAAGAACGGGCGGATTTTCCGGTGTGCTGAATGATTGACTTTTTTTCTTATACAATTATAATGATTCTAATATCGGCGTTGACGAAGAGGAGTACAGAAACAAACTCAGCCAGAGAGTTCCCGGGCGGTGCGAGGGAATGTGAGATTGTTCTGGAAGGTCGCTTCTGAGCCTGCGGTGTGAAGAAATGTAGCGCCGCACGTTTTCCGCGTTAAGGATTGAGTGGGGCATGGAGACATGCTCAACAAAGGTGGTACCGCGAAGACCTGATTCGTCCTTTGATGAGTCAGGCTAATTTTTTATATAGGTGGAATGTGATTATGGAGATGGAAAAACAGTACGACCCTTCGATTGTGGAATCAAAATGGTACAAGAAATGGGAGGAGAGCGGTTATTTTCACGCTGCCCCGAATCCCGACAAGAAGCCTTATACGATCGTGATTCCGCCACCGAACATTACAGGAAAGCTTCATCTGGGCCACGCCCTGGACAATACGCTTCAGGATACCTTGATCCGTTATAAGCGTATGTCCGGATTTGAAACGCTGTGGGTCCCGGGAACGGATCATGCTTCCATTGCGACGGAAGTGAAGATCGTTGAACAGCTGGAAAAGGAAGGCTGCCATAAAACGGATATCAGCAGGGAAGAGTTCCTGAAACGTGCATGGGCCTGGCGGGAACAGTACGGACGTACCATTGTGAAACAGCTCAGAATGCTTGGGTCATCCTGCGACTGGGACCGGGAACGGTTCACCATGGATGAGGGATGCAACAAGGCTGTCATTAAGGTCTTTGTGAATATGTATAACAAAGGGCTGATCTACAGAGGAAACAGGATCATCAACTGGTGCCCCGAATGCAAGACGGCCCTCTCGGATGCTGAGGTCGAGTACGAGGAACAGGCAAGTTCCCTGTGGCATGTCAGGTATGATGCGCCCGATAAATCCTATTCCATAACAGTTGCCACGACACGGCCGGAGACAATGCTGGGCGATACCGCTGTGGCAGTTCATCCGGATGATCCGAGATACAAGGATATCGTCGGGAAAACGGTCGTAATTCCGGGCGTCGGAAGGGAAATTCCAATCGTCGCGGACGCCTACTGTGAGATGGAATTCGGCACAGGTGCCGTGAAGATCACTCCCGGACACGATCCGAACGACTTTGAGATCGGGAAACGGTGCAATCTTCCCACGATCAACGTGTTCACGAATGACGGGCACATCAATGAAAACGGCGGCTCATACGAAGGCATGGACAGATACGAGTGCCGCAAGAAGATCGTGGAAGAGCTGGAAAGGATCGGAAACCTTGTCAAGGTTGAACCGTATTCACACAATGTCGGAACATGCTACCGCTGCCATACGACCATTGAATCCATCGTATCCAGACAGTGGTTCGTGGATATGAAGCCCCTGAGCATTCCTGCCATTAATGCTGTCAGAAGCGGGGAGATCAGGTTTATTCCCCAAAGGTTCGACAAGACCTATTTCAACTGGATGGAGAATATCAGAGACTGGTGTATTTCAAGACAGCTCTGGTGGGGTCACAGGATCCCGGCATGGTACTGCGACGACTGCGGAGAAACCATCGTTCAGGAAAGCGCACCGACCTGCTGTCCGAAATGCGGCGGGAAAGTTCATCAGGATGAGGATGTTCTGGATACATGGTTCAGCTCCGGTATGTGGCCCTTCTCAACACTGGGATATCCTGAGGAGACCGAGGAACTGAAATATTTCTATCCTACTTCGACTCTGGTTACCGGATATGACATCATTTTCTTCTGGATCGCCAGAATGATCGTTTTCGGTGAAGAAGTCATGAAGGAAAAACCGTTTGATACGGTCTATGTCCACGGACTTGTCAGGGATTCACAGGGAAGAAAGATGTCCAAATCCCTGAACAACGGTATCGATCCCATTGACGTTATCAACAAGTACGGCGCGGATCCGTTGAGATTCTCGCTTCTTACAGGCAACTCCGCCGGAAATGATATGCGGTTCTACTGGGAAAAGGTCGAAGCCGCACGGAATTTCTGCAATAAGGTTTATAACGCTGCCCGCTTCGTTCTGATGAATATTGAAGACGGATTCCAGAGGGCCGACATCGGTTCCCTGAATCTGGACCTGTCGGATAAGTGGATCATCAGCAGGCTGGACGATATTACAGAGCAGGTCACTTCAAATCTGGACGGATTTGAACTGGGACTGGCCGCACAGAAAGTTTACGACTTTATTTGGAGCGAGTTCTGCGACTGGTATATTGAAATGTCCAAGACACGTCTTTACGGGGATGATCCGGCCGCAAAGAACTGTGCGCAGAATGTCCTTGTGTATGTTTTGGATACATCCATGCGTCTGCTGCATCCCTTTATGCCGTTTATTACGGAGGAGCTTTACCAGAAACTTCCGATGCATGAGGAGACCGTCATGCTTACAGAATGGCCGAAGCCGAAGGGATACGCGGAAAAATTCGCACGCGAGAGTGCCCTGATGGAAAGCGGTATGGAACTGGTGAGATCCGTCCGAAATGTGCGTGCGGAGGAACAGGTACCGGTATCACAGAAGATCAGGATGACCATTGTGACAAATGCCGATAAGGTGGAAGCGTTTGAAAGCATCAAACCCTACATTCTGAAACTGTCCGGCGCATCAGATGCGACGATCGGAACGTCCAATGCATCTTTTGACAAAAATGATGTTCATCTTGTCTGTTCTGCCGCGGAGGTATACATTCCTTTGTCTTCTCTGATTGACCTGGATAAGGAGAAGGAAAAACTGGACAAGGAAACGCAGAGTCTGAAGGCCGAAATCGATTCCCTGCGCACGCGACTGCAGGATGCAAACTTTGTGCAGAAAGCGCCCGAGAAGGTAGTCGAAGACAAGAGAAACAAACTGCGTGTTGCCGAAGAAAAGCTGGAGAAACTTGAAGGCAGACGCCGGATGCTGAATCTGTAACCGCATACATTTTATGAACCATCCGGAGGATTCCGACATCCTGATCAAAACAGGAATGGGGCGGAATCCTCCTTTATATACAGACGGTGTGAATGGAAAAGGATGCGCTGTTCTCCAAGAAAATTAGCAGCATATTCCCGGCGTTCTGTTTGATTTAAGAAGAGCGTAATGAACGAAACGGAAAACAGTCCGGCAGGTCTGAAGAGGCGGAAAATACCTTGCAGAAAAAAACAGGCGATTTCAGTAAGGTTTGTGTTGACTTTTCAAAACTCCTGTTGTATATTTTAACAGTCGCGGAAATGTGAGTGTTGCTCTTTCGGGGTGTAGCGCAGTCCGGTAGCGCACGTGCTTTGGGAGCATGGGGTCGGAGGTTCAAATCCTCTCACCCCGACCATTAGTGGCCCCGTGGTCAAGCGGTTAAGACATCGCCCTTTCACGGCGGTAACAGGAGT
>R25__coassemble_851_pt1 | contig 16818 bp, 13 predicted proteins | sample R25__metabat2_low_PE_047 | metagenome-assembled genome bin R25
GTGCTGGAATTGGCAGACAGGCACGTTTGAGGGGCGTGTGCGCGAGCGTATGGGTTCAAGTCCCATCTGCCGCACCAAATAAGAACCATGAAAGTAATACAATTTCATGGCTCTTTTTTTATATCGAAAAATCGAAATCCGCTGGGTTACGGAGTTCAGGATATAACCCGCTCTTCCCGGAATCATTTTCGGTCTTTCGCCCTGCTTCCGGACGGGGATTTCACCGGTGGCAAATTGACGGATGAATCCGGGGCCTTCTTGTGCTTTATCGACCGCAGCGGCATTATGGACAAGTTCGTTCCCGCTTTGAAGAAAATCAAAACCGTCGATTGCGACATCGGTTCCCTCGATGCAGACAAGAAATACCCGATAGGCATTGTGTCCTGCAACGGTTACGGGATTCCTTTTGTGCTGTACCGTTCAACATCGAACACCATTGCCATGGGAGAGATCGTTCCGTCCATAAGCTACAATCTGGCACGCCTGTCCGGGGAGGACTATGAAGCGATCAAAGCATGCGAAGGCATTCCTTTGTGGAAATAAGACACCGCTTTTCGGCAAAATTCCGAAAGCAACGGCCGTTTCCCGCACTTTGAGACCAAACGGCGCATAAACAGATGTGGACCGTGAAACTTCAGGATTTCACGGTCCTTTCTATATTACGGAAAGAGTTCCCCGCGTTATGAATGCAACTGACCGCAAAGTATGATATATTTTAGTCGGCTTAGTGTATTTGTATCAGGAGACATTTTCTCTCCATTGTCTGTATACGACACAAAAAGGGTATGGAAACGGAGCCCTCTAAAAAGGAAGGAAAGCGGATGAAGGGACATATCCCAAAAACAGCGGCCATACTTGCTCTGCTCATCGTCTTTTCTTCAGGATGCGGTGTAACAGTGCCTGAGGCCACGCCGGCTGCGGCCCCGGAAACTCCGCAGGCAACAGGAACTTTGCCGGATATCCGGCAGGACGGAACGGACGATGAAACGCCGGAAGTTCCGGACACGGACACAGGGGATCCGCGGAGCGGAGAGGAGACCGATATCATGAGCGAAGCAACGCTGCTGGGCAAGTTCGAATCACGGGAAGAAGCGGAGAAAGCCGCCGGACTGTACGGCATTTCGCTGGCAAACTTCAATGAACGTTCCGGGATTGCCTCTTTTTTGAACACATCCGGTCTGACGGATCCGGAAGTGATCCGCCTCGGAAAAGAAAACGGCTGGCCCGGTCTTGAAAAGGTACATATCTATTCGGCCTATGCCGAATGACATCAGATAGAAATCAAAATGGAGAAAAGGATATGAAAATCAAGAAGATATTTTCACTTTTTCTGGCAGCAATTATGCTGTTCGGATGTCTTTCCTTCTCTGTAGCGGAAACGGACGGTGATCCGGAGTCCGCCCCGGAAGCAGTGGAAACCGTTGAGATTCCGGAAGAGACTTCCGGGGCAGATGCGGACTATCAGCCCTCGGAGCCGGAAGAAGCGGCAGCTGACGGGAATCCGGAGGAAGGACCGGTTCAGGACGCAGACACAGCGGCAACCGACGGACCGGAAGAAGAATTCATTCCCTGCACATTAACAGAGGGCTGCATTCTTGAAGACGGTCATGAAGGAGAATGCGTACCCGGAGAAGAACAGCCCGAAGAAGTTCTTCCTTACGGTTTCAAAGGAATGCCGGAAGGCTATGAACTGAACGCGAAGCAGATGGCGTTCAAAGCCGCTGCGAAAGAGTACGGTATGGCGGCGGACGCGGAAAACAGTTCAGAAGGCGAGGATTATGTTACGGGAGAGATCCTGTACATGGCCGGCGACGAGAAAGAGGCGGCCGTCATTGCGGAAGCATACAACGCGGAACTGCTTTCGTTCCGGAACGGAGTCTCCCGTGCCAGACTGAACGGGGAAGCAACGGTCGTTCAGGCGGTCGAATGCGGCGCGGATGAAACCCTGAATCTGCCCGCGGTCGAGCCGAATTACTATATCCAGCTGGATCCGGTCATCAATACGGGAGATCCCAAGAAGCCGCAGGTCAGCGCGAGCTCTATTGCAGTGCCGGAAAAGACCACCTGGAAAGATTACAAGGATAGTGACCCGTTCCTCAAGGATCCGCAGAATTGTAATTTGAAAAATAATGAGAATTGTCCGTATCAGTGGCAGCATGATACGGTGAACAGTTACGAAGCCTGGTCCGTCACAAAGGGCGATTCCGTTATCGTAGCCGTTCTGGATACAGGTGTTGACACGGATCATCCGGATCTTGCCGGAAAAGTTACGGAAAAAATCGGGCCTGCCGATTCAAACGGGCACGGAACGCATGTCGCCGGGATCATTGGCGCGATCCTGGACAATGGAGAGGGCGGCTCCGGCATCGCGCCGAATGCCGAGATCTATTCATACAATGTTCTTCCCCGGCCCGGAGGCAGAGGCACAACAGAGGACATTGTGAACGGAATCACCGGCGCGATCGAAGACGGTGTGGATATCATCAGCATGAGCCTCGGTTCTCCTCACCGCAGCATTGTTGAGGCAGAAGCGATCCAGCAAGCCTACGAAAGCGGCATCACGGTCATTGCCGCCATGGGCAACAACGGGTCCAACACCGTCTGTTTTCCGGCATACTACGATCATGTCATCGCTGTCGGCGCAGTCGATAAGGACGGCAAACGGGCGTTTTTCTCCAACTACGGAAAATGGTGTGACATTTCGGCACCCGGTGTCGATATTCTGTCCACGGTTCCCGAGAGTTACAGATATGCTTTCACCAACGGCAACGGCACTTATGCCTACATGAGCGGAACATCCCAGGCGACACCGGTCGTCAGCGGCGTTCTGGCTCTGTACATGTCCAAAGTTGGCAATGTGGGACCCGATAAAGCACTGGCAAAACTCAAAACCTGTGTGAACAAATGCGCTTCAGAAGGCATGGGTGCCGGCATCATCGATGCCGCCAAGCTTTTTGAAAAAGATAAAACAAAGCCGGTCATCACCGTAATGAACGGAGAGGAACCGGTCGCATCCTTCAAGACGGCGGTACCGTATGAATCAATACTTACCATAGCGCGTCCGGCAGATGCAACGAACGACAAGATGATCATCTGGTCAGTCGGAGAAAAACCCGTAGTGAAAGACGGCATCGTGACCGTCGGCGAGAAATATACCGGTCCGGTCGATCTGAAGGCATGGGCGGGCAAAAAAATAACCGTATATGCCGCCTGTATCAGCGGAATGGGTGTCATGAGCACGGTTGCCTCGGTCACGCTGACGGTGTCGGCCAATCCTTCACCGGCAGCGTAACGGTGTCCGCACCGCAGATGCTCTTCTCCGGAAAGTCCGCGACTCTGACGGCAAGTGTCTCTCCGGCGGATTCCGCCCAGGCCGTGACGTGGTCGATTGCGCTGCCCGCGGACGGAAGCGCGGCGGGGACAAAGATCAGTGCCCAGGGCGTGCTTACGGCAAAAGCATCTGCTGTATGCACCGTCAATGTGACGGCTACAGTCAAGGAGAACCCGGCGGCCAGCGATACGGTTCCGGTCGTCCTGCGACCCGCCGAAACACGCAAGGTTGTCTTGGCGGCGAGCACGCTTCGCATGGAAAACGGTCAGCAAACATTGCTAAACCTGGATGGAGTATATAAGGTCGACGGAAAAACCGAGGCTCTCATTGATCCGGATCGGACGCCCGCCGAGGGTGGCTATGAGCTGGCAGTCAGTTCCTCCAACAGCAAGGTTGTTTCTGTAGGTGAGGACAATACACTTCAGGCGGTCGGAAACGGAACGGCGAAGATCAGCGTTTCACTGAAGGACGGAAGCGCAAAAGCCGCTGTCCTCAACGTGACGGTGTTTACTCCGGTGCAAACAATAAAAATCATCGCACCGAAAAAAGCTGTGGCGGGAAAATCGTTCACGGTAAAGGCGGAGATAGAGCCATCCACGGCGAGCAACAAAGCCGTCACCTGGAAAGTCGTAGATGGGCCCGCGAAGATCACTTCCAACGGCAAGGTAACCGAAAACAAAAACGCCGCTCCCGGAAGTTATGTGCTTGTCTCGCCAACCCTGAAGGATGGCAGCCGTGCTCAAGTGGAAGGAGGCGCGATCGACATTGTTTCCGCTGCTGACTCTTTCCAAATCGAAGAAGACCGTTACCGTGGCGGTAAAATATACGGAGTTAACTACACGTCCGGCTCAGACGGTTCTCTTTCAAAAGTTACGCTGTTTAACGTAGATCTGCCTGCAAATGAAATATTTGTAGAAAACGCATTCCCGGTCAATATCCGCCTGATACGGGAAGGCGCTCAGGTCCCGGCGGATGACATCCAGTCGCAGGTCCAAATCACCTCAAGCAATAATAAGGTTGTGACCGTCGATGAAGACGGAACGATCCGCGCGGTCGGAAAAGGGACTGCGAACGTCACATACGCGCTTACAGACGGCAGCAACCTTAAAAAAACGGTGAAAGTTACGGTCAGGATCCCGGCTTCCTCCCTTACGATTACCAGCTCCGCAAACAGAATGCTCTATGATACCCCGACCATTGCCGCGGGCTGCAGTGCAAAGCACACGATCTCCTTCGGTGACGGATTCGGCAAGCCGGACACGAAAGCCTCCGATGTTACCTGGAGCGTTGATCTGTTTACCAGAGACAGTTCAACCGGTTTATATAATTTGCCTCTGAAAGACGAGGATGCCCTGGCGAACGTCTCGATCAACAAAAAGACCGGAGCGCTCTCGGTGAAAAAGGGAATCGCCGCCTATACGGGAACATCCGGCTATGATCTGCAGATAGCAGTCCGTGCCTGCGCGGGAGACGGAAGCGATGTGCAAAAAGTAATCCGGTATGACGTCGTGAGAGACAAGGGTTCCAGGATCATCCCCTGTCAGGAAACAGTGGAAGCAAAAGCGGACGGGTTTGCCTACAGCTATTTCAGAGTGGACGGATGGAGCTACGACATCACAGTCACGAGCAGTGATCCGGAAGTCTCGTCCTTTTATAAAATGGAAGGCTACAGCGGGGATACTATGGACAATTGGAAAGACGACGACGGAAACGAGTATGATCACAGTCTTATGCGTCTGAGACTCGCCTGGAACAAACCCGGAACGGCAACGATAACGGTCCTGCTGAATGACGGCTCGAATACGAAATGCACGTTCAAGGTCCACGTTCCAAAGGAATTCTGACCCGAAGAAACCGGCCGGCCGGAATTGACCTGATCCGGTGACAGACTATGCGGGGGTTGCGGCACGCAGCTCCCGCTTTTCTGTTTATGGTCTTTGGTCCGGAAATGCTCTTTCGTTCCAACGGACGCCGTCTTCAATATACGGATCCGAAGCGTTCCGCCCCCTCACGCGATCCGCGGAAATATGCCGGCGTCACATTTCGTTCCCGCTTTTTCACCAATTCTTCCATTTTCAAACCGGCACCCTTGGTGTTATACTTTACCTAGAAAAAAATGCGGAGGGACTTGTTTGAAGCTGTTATTTGTGGTCATCCAGAATGATGATGTAAAAGCATTGACCAGGGCGCTGATCGATAACGAGATCAGTGTCACCCGGATCTCCTCCTCGGGCGGTTTCCTTCGCGGAGGAAACACCACCCTGATGATCGGGATCGACGAGGAACGTCTCCAGCTTGCGCTGGATACCATCAAAGAGTACAGCCGTCGCAGGCAGGCCATAACCGTTCCTTCCACAAGCCTGCCGAACACCATCGGCAGCACGGCGATCCCTGTTCAGATCGTTGTCGGCGGTGCCACCGTATTCGTTCTTGATGTCGAACAATTCGTCAAATACTAATTTTTCCGAAAGGATCTGCCATGCAAAATAAACTTCTGGTGCTGTTCCTTGTGCTGTGTCTCATACTCGTTCCGGTTACCGCCGGAGCGGACTTCGGAGGATTCGGCGGCGACAGTGATTTCGGTTCCGACTGGGGAGGCTCCGATTGGGGGAGCTCCGACTGGGGAAGCTCCGACTGGGGAAGCTCCGACTGGGGAAGTTCCGACTGGGGAAGCTCCAGTTCCGACTGGGGAAGTTCCTTCGGAAGCGGATACATCGTAGGAAGCACTGCGAATTCGTACAGTTCCTCATCCTCCGATATGTTTTACTCACTGGTCATGCTCGCCATCCTGGTGTTCGTCATTGTCTGGCTCTTCCGGAGAAGGAAAGACCAGAACAAGCCTCAGGGTGCCACTCCCACCAGCAGTGCGCAGCTCCGCCCCCTTTCCGAGTATTCCGAGCTGGATCCCGCGTTTGATGCCGCGGCACTCCAGGAGAAGCTTTCCAACCTATATGTCCAGATGCAGAATGCCTGGACCGCGAAAGACATCTCCCCGCTCCGTCCTTATTTCACCGATGCGTATTACGCACAGATGGAGCGCACCCTGAACCAGCTGACAAAGGCCGGCTACACAAATTATGTGGAACGCATCGCCGTATTGGGTGTCGACATCCGCGGCTGGATGCAGTTGGACGACTATGATCACATGATCGTCAATCTGCGGTCTCGCATCATTGATTACACGATCAACGACAAGACCGGTGAGCTGGCCAGCGGAAGCCAGACCAGAGAAAAATTCATGACCTACGAGATCGATCTTTCCCGCCGGACCGGCATGAAGACCGAAGCGCAGAGCGGCATGCACACCGTAAACTGCCCGAACTGCGGCGCGCCGCTCAATATCAACACCACCGCGAAATGCCCGTACTGCGACAGCATCGTGACCGTTGAAGAACACGACTGGGCAATCAGCACCATCAAAGGGATCAGTCAGCAAACCGTTTAAACGCTTTGATTGATATAGACTAATGAAACAAGAAGACACGAAAGGAGAAATCAAATGGGACTTTTACAGGCAGGTATAGGCGCCTTAAGTAATGTATTGGCCGATTCCTGGCGCGAGTACTTCTACTGCGAGGGCATGTCACAGGACATCCTGGTCATGAAGGGCGTAAGACGCACAGGAAAAGCCAGCAGCAACAAAGGAAACGACAACATTATCAGCAACGGCTCCATCATCGCGATCAACGAGGGACAGTGCATGATGATCGTTGACCAGGGTGCGATCGTTGAGTTCAGTGCGCAGCCGGGCGAATTCGTCTGGGACAGCTCTACTGAGCCCTCCATTTTCTACGGCAACCTCGGTGAGAGCATCAAAGCTACCTGGGAAGAGTTGAAAAAGCGTTTCACCCTCGGCGGAGACACCGGAAAGGATCAGCGCATCTACTATTTCAACACCAAGGAAATCATCGGGAACAAGTACGGAACAGCAAATCCCGTCCCCTTCCGTGTTGTGGACAAGAACATCGGACTGGACATCGATATCGGCATCAAATGCTTCGGTGAGTATTCCTACAAGATGACAGACCCGATGCTGTTCTATAAGAACGTATGCGGAAACGTTTCCTCCGATTACGACCGTTTTGAGATCGATAGCCAGCTGAAAACAGAGCTGCTGACCGCTCTCCAGCCGGCTTTCGCCAAGATCTCCGAGCTCGGGATCCGGTACAGCGCAGTTCCGGGCCACACCGAGGAACTCGCCACCGCTTTGAACGATGTCCTCTCGGATAAATGGGCAAAACTCCGCGGAATCGAAGTCGTATCCTTCGGCGTCAGCTCCCTGACAGCGAATGAAGAGGATGAGAAACGGATCAAAGAACTGCAGGCAAATGCCGTCCTCAAAGATCCTGCCATGGCAGCGGCGCACTACACGGGCGCTACCGCAGCCGCCATGCAGGCTGCAGCCGCAAACGAAGGCGGAATGGGTGCCGCGATGGGCTTCATGGGCATGAATATGGCCCAGAACGCCGGCGGCGGAATCCCCTCCATGTTCGGCATGGCCCAGCAGCAGCAACAGCAGCAGGCCGCCGCGGCTCCCGCAGCGGACGGATGGACCTGCAGCAATTGCGGAACCTTCAACACCGGAAAGTTCTGTTCCGAGTGCGGCGCTCCGAAGCCGGTTCAGCCCGAAACATGGACCTGCAGCAAGTGCGGAGCCGTCAACACCGGAAAGTTCTGTTCCGAGTGCGGTGCCCCGAAGGCCTGACCCCGTTTCTGAACTTCAGAAGCCAACAACCAGAGACCGTCTCAAAACAGAGGCGGTCTCTTTTCCTGCGTTACCCGCGTCTCTCCGTGGAAGACTGCGGAAAAACGCGGCCGGGAGCCGCATTCCTGCTCCGTTCCGGTTGTGTCGGCCGCTCCCGCTTGGTATAATTGAAATTGATATGAATACACTGCAAAAGGAAAAACTGACACGTGCGCTCGGTGCGCTGCCTGTTGAAACAGACGTCCCCCTTTCCGGGCTGACCAGCTTCCGGATCGGCGGTCCCGTTTCCGTTCTCGTTCGCCCGGAAACGGAGGAGGATTTTCTCCTTGCCATGCGCGCTGCGCGCTCTCTGGAAATCCCGTGGAAGATCCTCGGAAACGGCACCAATGTGCTTGCCCCGGATGAGGGTTATGACGGAATGCTGATCCGTCTGGACCATCCGCTTTTTCCCGTCAGCGTCTCCGGAAACGTGATCCGCTGCAGCGGCGGGGATTCTCTTGCCAGCGTATCCCGGATCGCGGCCGGATCCGGCCTGTCCGGAATGGAAGGTCTGTCCGGGATCCCCGGCACCGTCGGCGGTGCCGGCGCGATGAATGCCGGGGCCTTCGGCGCGGAAATGCAGCAGGTCCTTACAAAACTCCGGATCTTCAGGGACGGGGAGATCTCAGACGTCACGGTCCGGCCCGGTGATTTCGGAAAGCGCTTCAGCGTATACAGCGCTCCGGGAGCCGTGATCCTGGCAGCGGAGATGACGCTCCGCGAGGATGACGGGACCTGTCTGGAGCGTATGCGGGAGTTCACGGAACGCCGCAAAGCGAAACAGCCTTTGGAATACCCCTCCGCGGGCAGCGTTTTCAAGCGTCCGGAAGGGCGCTTCGCCGGCGGTCTGATCGAGCAGTGCGGGCTGAAAGGCCTGACGGTGGGCGGTGCCTGCGTCAGCACGAAACATGCCGGTTTCATAATCAACACCGGCAATGCCACCTGCAGGGATGTCCGGGATCTGATTTCGAAAATCCAAAACACGGTCCTTGCGGAGACAGGCGTCTCCCTGGAGCGGGAATTGAAATACTGGGACGAGGTATAGCGCTATGTATCTTTTGATCGTTTCTGGCCTATCCGGAGCGGGGAAATCCCTTGCTCTGCACTGTCTGGAGGAGCAGGGCTATTTCTGCGTCGACAATCTTCCCTCCTCCATGCTGAACGACTTCGTCTCGCTCTGCAACGCCGCGAATCCTCCCATTACACACGCAGCGGTCACCATCGACAGCCGCGAGAGTCTTCTCTCCCGCAGTCCTGAAAGTGTCACCGCCTTTATCGACGCTCTTCCGTGTAAACATGAGATCCTGTTTCTGGACGCCAGGGACGATGTCCTCCGGAAACGGTACAACGAGGTTCGCCGCAGACATCCTCTGGGAGAATCCGGCGACGCGGGCACCGGTGTCAAGCGGGAGCGCAGCTACCTGCAGAACATGCGGAACCGCGCAAGCTTCATCCTGGATACCAGTGATGTCTCGCCGAGAGACTTCCCGAAGCTGATTGAAAAAGTCCTTCCGGAATACGAGAGCGGAAAAATGACGCTCCTGCTCTGCAGTTTCGGATATAAACGCGGCGTCCCCGTAGATGCCGACATCGTTCTGGACATGCGTTTTCTCAATAATCCCTTCTATGTTCCGGAACTGCGTTCCCTCTCCGGAATGGATCCCGAAGTCAGGGAATATGTTTTCAGCCAGCCCTACGTGAAAGAGTTCATGGACACACAGGAAAAAACCCTCCGGAAGTTGCTTCCGCTGTTCGCGGAACAGGATAAGCCCATTCTCCGTGTATGTTTCGGCTGCACGGGCGGGAGACACCGCTCCGTTGCCGCCGCGGAGGAAATGGCGGACCGTTTCCGGGATTCCAACGTCAGCGTCCGCGTGTATCACCGTGACCTCGTCCAGGAAGCCGCGGATATCGAAGACCGTTTCAAAAGCTGAACTTTCAAAAGGAAGACCGCCATGTCTTTTTCTTCTGAAACAAAGGATGAACTGTGCCGGATCCGTCTGAAAAAGAAGGAACACCGGCTTGCGGTCCTCGCCGGTCTGACACAGACCTGCGGGACGCTCCGTCTTTCCCAGCCGCCCGTTGTCTACTATCAGAGTGAAAATGAGGCGGTGATCGATCTTGCGGTCTCCCTTGTCTCACAGCTTTATCCCATTGAGCCCGAAAAAGGCGTCAAGGAGCAGGAACACCGCCAGTTTCCTCTTTCCGTCGCCATTGTCCGCGGAGCAGCCTGCAGAAAACTTCTGCTGGATACCGGGATCCTTTCCTCCGGTACCGACGGACTGACTTTCAAAAAGCATATTCCGGACGATCTGATCCTGGAGGAGCAGACCCGGAAATGTTTTCTGCGCGGCGTGTTTCTCGGTGCCGGATCCTGCAGTGACCCGGAACACGGATACCATCTGGAAATCGCCTGCCGGAGCGAAAATTTCTCCGAAAGCGTCAGCGCCGTGATCTCCTCCTTTCAGCTGAACGCAAGAAGCACCTTCCGGAAAGAACGTCCGATCGTGTATCTCAAAGGAAACGATGTTTCCGGTTTCCTTGCTCTGATCGGTGCCAACTCGGCGGCACTGAAAATGGAGGATACACGGGTCATGAAGGACTACCGGAATTACATCAACCGTACCAGCAACTGTGAAACAGCGAACATAGGAAAAACCGTTTCCGCGGGCATCGCCCAGCTGCGTGCCATTGATCTGATCGAGGAGCATCTGTCCCTGACGGGGCTTCCGGCTCCTTTGCAGGAGGCGGCCATGCTGCGTCTGCAGCACCCGGATGCCACGCTTCAGGAGCTGGCCGACATGGCCGGCATCGGCAAAAGCGGCATGAACCACCGCTTTGCCAGACTGCTCGCGATCGCGAACGAATTTGAGGACATCAGAAATGAGTGACTTCGTCCATCTCCATGTGCATACGCAATACAGCCTTCTGGACGGCACCGCCCGCATTCCGGAACTGGTCTCCCGTGTCAAAAGTCTCGGGCAGAAGTCCCTTGCCATCACGGATCACGGTGTCCTTTACGGGATCATAGATTTTTACAAAGCCTGTCAGAAGGAAGGTATCAAGCCGATCATCGGCATGGAGGCTTATGTCGCCCCCCGCTCAATGCTAGACAAAAGCGGAACGGCCGACAGGGAATACGGACATCTCATCCTTCTGGCCAAAAACGAGACCGGGTACAAAAACCTGATCTATCTGTCCAGTGAAGCATTCCTTCACGGATTCTATTACAAGCCCCGCATCGATTACGATCTTCTGGAGAGTCACTGTTCCGGTCTGGTCTGTCTGTCCGCCTGCCTTGCCGGAGACATCCCGCAGATGCTGCTGCGGGGCCAGTACGACAGCGCGAAGGCGCTTGCGTCCCGTTTAAAAGGAATGTTCGGTGAAGATTTCTACATTGAGTTGCAGAACCACGGGATCCCCGAACAGCAGGAGGTCCTTCCCGGTCTCCGGAGGATCGCCGCGGAACTGCAGATCAAGACGGTCGCCACCAATGATATCCATTATGTGAATAAGGACGATGCGGAGGCTCAGGACATCATGCTCTGCATCCAGACGCAGCGTTATGTGGATGAGCCTGACAGGATGCGGATGAGTGCCGATGAATTCTACGTCAAGTCGGAAGAAGAGATGCGGCTGGCGCTTCCGGAAGATGATGACGCCATCCGGAACACTTTGGAGATCGCGGAAAAGTGCAATGTCCGAATCGAGTTCGGAAAACGGCTTCTGCCGTCCTATACGCCTCCCAACGGAGAAGACAGCGAGACATTCCTCCGTTCCCTGTGCTGGGAAGGTCTGAAAAAGAAAATGCCGGATGCCGGAAAGGAAGCCCGTGACCGGCTGGAATACGAACTGTCCGTCATCACGAAAATGGGGTTCGTTGATTATTTCCTGATCGTCTGGGATTTCATCGCCTACGCAAAAAGCCATCAGATCATGGTCGGTCCCGGCCGCGGCAGCGGTGCCGGAAGCCTCGCAGCCTACTGCATGGATATCACGGACGTGGATCCCCTCCGGTACAACCTTTTGTTTGAGCGCTTTCTGAATCCGGAACGGATCTCCATGCCGGATTTCGATGTGGATTTCTGCTATGAAAGAAGGCAGGAGGTCATTGACTATGTCGGCCGGAAATACGGTGACGGACATGTCTCCCAGATCATCACCTTCGGGACCATGGCCGCCCGGGCAGTGCTTCGGGATGTCGCCCGTGTGCTGCGCGTTCCCTATGCCAATGCGGACCAGCTGTCAAAATCCGTTCCTGCCGAACTGAATATCACCCTGGAACGGGCCATGCAGGTCTCCCCCGATTTTAAAAACTTTTATGACAACGACCCCGTCATGCGAAAGGTCATCGATCTGTCCTTCCGTCTCGAGGGTCTCCCCCGGCACAGTTCCACCCATGCAGCGGGCGTTGTGATCTCCTCTGTTCCGATCACCGATGTCGTTCCCCTGCAGCTGAACGATTCCGTGATCACGACTCAGTATCCCATGACCACGCTGGAGGAACTGGGCCTTCTGAAAATGGACTTCCTGGGTCTCCGGACACTGACAGTTCTCCGGGATGCGGTGGCATTCATTGCCGAGACCCACAACGGACAGGCTCCGGAGCTGAACAAGCTTTCCTTCACGGATCCGGCCGTTTTCGAAATGATCGCCGCCGGACAGACCGACGGGGTCTTCCAGCTGGAATCTTCCGGCATGCGGCAGTTCATGGGACAGTTGAAACCGGACTGCTTTGAGGACCTGATCGCAGGCATCTCGCTGTTCCGCCCCGGTCCCATGGACCAGATCCCCCGCTACGTACGTGGAAAACATGATCCATCCAGTGTCCGGTACAAACATCCCCTTCTCAAGCCGATCCTGTCCAACACGTACGGGTGCATGGTCTACCAGGAACAGGTCATGGAGATCGTGCGTTCCCTCGCCGGTTATTCCTACGGACGAAGCGACCTGGTCCGCAGAGCCATGGCAAAGAAAAAAGCGGACGTCATGGCAAAGGAGCGTGAGATCTTCATCAACGGTGCGGAAGGAATCGACGGAGCGGTCCGCCGGGGCGTTCCAGCCGATATCGCAAACAGCATCTTCGATGAAATGATGGACTTCGCGTCCTACGCCTTCAATAAATCCCATGCCGCGTGCTACGCGGTTCTCGGGTACAGGACCGGTTATCTGAAGCTGTATTACCCGGTGGAATTCATGACCGCGCTGATCAACAGCTTCATGGGTTCTTCCGACCATGTTTCCAAATACGTTTACACGGCCCGCAGGCTGGGGATCCCTGTCCTTCCGCCGGACATCAACAAGAGCGTGACCCGGTTCTCCGTGGAGCGGATCTCCGACGATCCGGACGCGCCCTTCGGCGGGCTCGCGATCCGGTTCGGACTCGCCGCCGTGAAAAGTGTCGGAAGTTCCGTAATGGATGACGTAATCCTTGAAAGAAACCGCTCCGGAAATTTCTCTGACTTCTTTGATTTCTGCGAAAGAGCCAACGGTCTGAACAAGCGTATGCTGGAGGCCATGATCTGCGCCGGCTGTTTTGACGGGATGCATGTCAGACGTTCCCAGCTGCTGGCAGTTTACGACCAGGCCTTTGACAGCGCCATGCAGCAGAAAAAAGTCAGAAATGCCGGACAGATCTCCCTGTTTGACCTGTCCGGTGCCGAGGAGTTAAAGCAGGATGTTTCCGTAAAACTGCCGGATCTCCCGGAAATGAACACCGCTCTTCTGCTGCAGAGAGAACGGGAATCCGCCGGGCTGTATCTGTCCGGCCATCCTCTGGACAGCTTCTCAAAAGCATTGGGCAAGCTCTCCGTAACCGTAAACGATCTGGCGGAGGCCGACGGGAACAGCGGGATCGCCGACGGCGCGCTGGTGGAAGTCGGGGGTATGCTGACATCCTGCAAGCAGCGGCCCTCCAAGAACGGAAACAGCATGGTGGGTTACGCCAATCTGGAAGGGATCAGCGGAACCATCGAGACCGTCATGTTCTCCCGTGCCCTGCAGCAGTGCGGATATCTGTTCTATGACGATTCTCCGGTCCTTGTATCCGGAAGATTGAATATACGTGACGAGCGCGGAAACTCCCTGCTGATTGAAAAACTCTCGCCTCTTTCCGAACTTCAGCAGACAATGTACCTGCGTCTGCCTGACTTCTCGGCCGAAAGAATCGCGGATCTTTCCTCTTTTCTGAAGAAATATCCCGGACAGACCCCCGTCATCCTTGTTGACGCGGGCACCAGAAAACAGAAGGCGGTTCCCCGTTCCCTGTATGTTTCCACGGATGACGAAATGCTCCGGGAAGCAGGATCACATTTTGGAGAAAGCAATATCAAGTTACAATGAGCACTCAGCAGAAACAGCTCCCGGTCCGGAAAAATGACATCCTGACGATCACTGCCACCTCCATGAATTCCGACGGGCAGGGTGTCGGGCATGTTGACAGATACGCTGTCTTTATCCCGGGATTGCTCCCCGGTGAGACCGCCGAGGTCCAGATCATCAAGACCGGTTCCGCTTACGGCGTTGCCAAAGTCCTGGAACTGACGGTTCCCTCTCCTGACCGTGTCGATCCGTTCTGTCCGGTATTCCCCGCCTGCGGCGGTTGTACGCTGCAGCATCTGTCCTATCCCGCACAGCTGAAATATAAAACCCAGATGGTCAAGGACTGCCTTCAGCGCATCGGCGGCTTCCGGGACGTTTCCGTCTGCCCCGCCATTGGCATGGATGATCCGCTCCGGTACCGGAACAAGGGCAGTTTCCCTCTCGGAGAAGCCGATGGCAGAACTGTTTTCGGTTTCTTCTCACCCCGCACGCACAGGCTGATCCCGATCAGCGACTGTCCGATCCAGGACAGCCGTGTCATTTCCGTGATGCATAAGATTCAGCAATGGGCGGAAACGTACCGTGTCAGCGTATACTGTGAGGAAACCAAAAAGGGAATCCTGCGCCACGCTGTCCTGCGGGTCACCTCAGAACACGAGATCATCGCGGTCCTGGTCACTACCGGGCCCTTTCCGCACGAATCCGAACTGGTCGAGGCGCTTCCGGATGTCAGCAGTATCTGGCACAATGTCAATCCTTCCGATACCAACGTGATTTTCGGAAAAACGTTCCGCTTCCTGCACGGAAAAGAACACCTGTACCACCAGATAGACGGGTTGCGTTATTCCATTCATCCGCAGTCATTTCTTCAGGTCAATACCGTCCAGACCGCCCTTCTGTACCGTACCGCGATCCGGTTCCTGAATCCCGGAAGGCAGGAAAAGATCATAGACGCATACTGCGGCGCCGGAACCATTTCCCTCCTGCTAGCCGGAGAATGCGGTTCCGTATTAGGCATTGAATCTGTCCCGGCCGCAGTCGATGACGCAAAACGCAACGCTGATATCAACAGAATTTCAAATGCCGCCTTTGTTTGCGGCGAGGTTGAAAATGTTCTTCCCGGGATCTGCCACAACTACGATGCTCTGATCATTGATCCGCCGCGGAAGGGCTGCGACCCAAAAGTCCTTCACGCAATCGGTCAAAGTTCTTTGAACCGGATGGTTTATATTTCCTGCAACCCGTCGACTTTAGCCCGTGATATGCAGATCCTTTCCACATATGGATTTTCTCCCGTTGAAATCCAACCCGTAGATATGTTTCCTTTCACATCGCATGTGGAAACGGTTGTTTGTTTACGCAGGGAAAATGTCGATGGCTGAGTTAAGTATGAAAACCAACATCAAGAAAAATAATTCGGAACAGAAAAGTATGGAGAAAAATCAGAAAATACAAGTCGTACGGGGAATAGCCGTTATTGCCGTCGTTCTAATACATACCTGTCCGCTTGGAATGTACCAGGTGATAGCCCGCCCGTTCATCAACTTCTGTGTTGCAACTTTTCTTTTCCTTTCCGGATATTTAACAAAAACCGAAAATGATAACTGGCCCGCCTTTTTCAGGAAGCGGATTTTGAGAGTCCTTATTCTCTATATTCGCAGAGCGAAACCGGCTACGGTCTGACCAATTTTAAAATAGACAGGCCGTATGAGCCTACGCCCATAGGAAAATGCTGTCTTGATCCGGAACTTGTTTTCCTGGTCAATGATGACGGGCAGATCGTTGAAGGAGAAGGCACGGGAGAACTGTGCTATCGTAATCCGTTCTTCAGAGGATATGTCGGTCTGAAAGAAATGACAGAGAAAGCGCTGAAGGGAGGATATATACACAGCGGAGACATCGTAAAGCGCCTGCCGGACGGAAACCTGGTATTTCAGGGTCGGAATGACGACATGGTCAAGATCAATGGGAACAGGGTGGAACCGGGAGAGATCGAAAAAGCGCTCAGGGATGTCCTTGGCGTGGAGTGGGCCGGTGCAAAAGCTTTTGTGGACGGAAAAAGGGCTTTTGTATGCGCATATTACACTGAGGAGCCCAAGATCCCCATTGAATAAGCCAAGCAGAAGCTTCGAAAAAAGCTGGCTTCCTACATGGTCCCGGGGCAATTCATCAAAATCGACAAGATCCCCTTAAATGCAAACGGCAAATTCTCCAGAAAGCTTCTGCCCGAACCGGTTCCGGAAGGCAATGCTTCGGAATATACAGCTCCTTCCAATGACCGGGAAAAAGCGATCTGCGAAGCCATGGCCAGAATCCTGAACCTTGAAAAAGTCGGCGCCACGGATGATTTCTATGAATTGGGAGGAGATTCCATCCGGTCCATCAGCCTGGTCACGGAACTGCGGTGGGATAATCTGGAAGC
>R25__coassemble_991_pt1 | contig 15197 bp, 18 predicted proteins | sample R25__metabat2_low_PE_047 | metagenome-assembled genome bin R25
GAATGTATTGTATTCCTTTCCGTCCAGCGTCTTCCAGGAAAAGATCCCGTTATCAAGCATCATATAACTGTGCTCAGAGCCGTCCTTCGGAATGGAAACAGAGCCCGGATTGATATAGGTAAACAATTCGTGCTCCCGGCAGGCAGGGCAATGCGTATGCCCGTGCAGCAGGATCATTCCCTTTGAAAGCGGCGGAAGATTCTCTTCATTGAACAGATGTCCGTGGGTAGCAAACACGGTTAGATTGCCTTCGCACAGCATACAGTAATCCGCAAGAATCGGGAACTCCAGAACCACCTGGTCGATCTCCGCGTCACAGTTGCCCCGGACGGAAAGGATCCTGTCCCGATGCTCGTTCAGCATCGCGGTCACTCTTTTGGTGTCGTATTCCTCCGGAAGGTCGTTTCTGGGGCCGTGATACAGCGTATCCCCCAGCAGCAGGAGCCGGTCGGGCTGTTCCACGCGCATTTGATTTAGAAGCTTCTCACAGTAGTACGCGCTCCCGTGGATATCCGACGCGATCATCCATCTCATATTGAATCCATCCTTCCTTTGGAAACCGGGACCTGTTTCAGTCCTCGTTCCGTTCAGTTTCTTCTTTATCTGGAATCTGTTCCGGCGCGCCTGTCTCCTGCAGGGCATCCGCCTTATCGCCGTCCTCTTTATCCGCTTCCCGGAAAACAAAGAACCGCTGTCCGATATAGTTGAGTCCCACGAACAGGCACATTCCCGCCACCATGGCCACGTTGCCCTGAACAGATGCGGATGCGTTGGAAAGCATAGATGTAATCAGAGGTTTCGCAATGCCATATGCCAACAGGTAACAGACAAGAATATTCAGTATGAACCGGACAAGAGACTTTCCGGTATTCCCCTTTTGCCTGAACGTGAAGTACTTGTTCAGAAAGTAACTGAGAATACTCCCGAAAAAATAGTTCGCCGCGGAAGAAAGCCAATAACGCCAGTCTTCCTGAACGCCTTTCAGCAAAACGTTGTAAAAAACGAACATGATGGCAGCTCCGAACAGGGTGTTCGCAATTCCCACCAAAATAAACTTCCAGAATTTGATATCAAAGAACTTCTTCAGAAAATCCTTCATTTTTTCGCCTCTCCGCAAATCTCGGAAATCACATATCTCGGTCTTCCCTTGACCTCATCATAGATCCTGGCAATATAGTACCCGATGATTCCCATGCTGATCATCATTACACTTCCGCTGAACAGCTGGATCAGAATCACTGTGGTAAAACCTTCCACCGCCACACCGGTGATCTTTTGGACCAGAGCGGTGATCCCGAGCACGAGGGATACGATCAGCATCAAAACACCGAGAGTCACAATGATGTGCAGAGGCGCGGATGTAAAGGATGAAATGTTTCTAAAGGCGTATCCGATCAGTTTTCCCGTGCTCCACTTGCTGGTTCCCGCCTTGCGTTCCCGTACCTCATAAGATACTTCAGCTTTCCGGTACCCGACCCAGAAGGACAAGGCCCGGAAAAACACCTGCCGTTCCGGAAGACTGTTCAGAGTGTCCACCACTTTGCGGTCCAGAAGTTTGAAATCCGATGCGTTGGACATGTCCGTTCCGACCGCCTTGCTGATCCATTTATAGAAGATTCCTGCCGCGGTTTTGTGGCCGGCGCTCTCGCTTCCGCGGTTGCTTTTAACTCCTTCCACGACCTCGTATCCCTGTTCCCAGAGCCGGTACATCTCAACCATCTTTTCCGGCGGATGCTGCAGATCGCAGTCCATGGTCACGCAGCAGTCGCCCAAAGCCTGTTCCAGTCCGGCGAATAGAGCGGCTTCTTTTCCGAAGTTCCGGCTGAAATGCACGCCTCTGACCCGCTTGTCCTTTTTTGATTCCTCCAGCACGGCAGACCAGGTATCATCCTTTGACCCGTCGTCCACGAAAAGAATCTCAAAGGGGATATCCTCCTTCTCCAGAAGGCCGCGCACCGTTTCCGCGCATTCCCCGATCATTTCCTGTTCATTGTATGCAGGTATTATGACACTTAGCATACGCTCCCCCCTCCAGTCAGCTGTCCCTTGTGAGAATATAATCCGTCATTTCCTCCAGAAATCCGGAATCCGCCTCCAGCTCTTTCAAAGCCTTCTTCGCCGATTCCGCCGCACGCACCGCCTCGGATCTGGCGCCATCCAGGCCATACAGGCTGACAAAGGTCACCTTATCACTCTGGGCATCCTTTCCGATCGTTTTGCCCATGGACTCCGCGCTTCCCACGACGTCCAGAATATCATCTGTGATCTGGAACAGCATTCCGAAATGATCGGCGAAATCGGTCAAAGACTGGATCTGTTTCGGGTTCGGATTGGCGGAGTATGCCCCCGCCAGGACTGACGCCCGTATCAGGGCTCCCGTCTTCTTTTCATGGATCTGGAACAGTGTCTCTGCATCCGGCTTCCCGTTCAGATCCATTGACTGACCGGAAACCATGTCCAGTGCTCCACGGGCAACAGCGCCGGCAACCTTCTGGTTGTTTGACTGAGAAAGAACAACAAACGCCAGAGACAGCAGGGCGTCTCCCGCAAGGATAGCGTTCCCTTCCCCAAAAACTTTATGGCTGCTCGGCTTCCCCCGGCGCAGATCATCATTGTCCATAGCCGGAAGGTCATCGTGGATCAAAGAATAGGTGTGGATCATCTCAAGCGCGCAAGCGGGCTTCAATGCCTCCGTCGCGGTTCCGTCCAGCATCTCACATGTGGCAAGGCAGAGGACCGGCCGCAGCCGCTTCCCTCCGGCAAACAGACTGTACACCATGCTGTCATACAGGATGGATGGGGTATTGCTCTGATCCGCAAGTACGCGGAGCATGCTTTCTGTCATTGCCACATAAAAGTTCCATTTATCTTTCAGTTCCATACTCTTTACCATCAGAATTATTTTTTGATATCAGCTGAATTATCTCAACATTGATCGGCCTGACATCTTCGGGAAAATCGAATAACTCTGCCTTTGTACGCGTCAGTCTCTCTTCAGACATAGCGGCCGCTGAGCAATCAAAAGCAGCCGGATAACAGATATCCGAGTGAATATCTACTCCTTTTTCTGCAAAGAAAGCTGGGACAGTTTCCCTTCATATTCATCCAGACGCTTTGCACACGCATCGTGCAACGCCACGCCTTCCTCATACAGGGACAGCATTTCATCCAGCGTGCCCGTACCGCTTTCCAGTTTCTTGACAACTGCTTCCAGTCTTTCCATAGACTGTTCAAATGTTTTTTCTTCCACTTTCTTATCCTCCGGTGATCTTTACGACTTCCGTTTCAGCGACTCCATCCCGGAACCGGACCGACAAAATGTCCTTTTCTCCCAATCCGGCAACTGATTTTACCACATTTCCCTTGGAATCGCGAACCATGGAGAAGCCCCGCTCCAGTACCGCGTCAGGGGACAGCGTCTTCAAACCTGCCATGTATTGCCCCAGTGTATTTCGTTCCCTGGTGAGTCTGTCCTGTACCGCCCGGGTCATCCTGTCTGCCGCGTTTTCCAGTGTCTGACGTCCGTCAGCAAGGCGCATCTGTACCTGCAGAAATCCCGGAGACCGGTACAGGATACTGAGTTTGTCTCTTCTCCGGTTCAGATCCCGTTCCAAGACACCCGACAAGCGGTTGCTGTCGTCATCCAGAACCGCACGTAAACCGTCATATTCCGGAACTGCCAGTTCCGCAGCCGCTGACGGAGTCGGTGCGCGAAGATCCGCTACAAAATCCGCAATGGTAAAATCCGTTTCATGTCCGACAGCACTGATGACCGGAATATTGCTGTCGTATATCGCTCTGGCAACCTCCGGTTCGTTGAAAGCCCACAGATCCTCAATGCTCCCGCCGCCCCGGCCGACGATCAGGACATCCGCCGCCCCGGCCCGGTTCATTTCCCGGATCCCTGCGGCGATCTCCAGGGCAGCTCCCTCTCCTTGGACCCGGACAGGACACAGGGAGATGTTCATCTTCGGAAATCTTCTCCCGATGATCTGCAGGATATCCTGTAAAGCCGCTCCGGTGCCGGATGTTACAATGCCCACGCATTCAGGCAGATAAGGAACCGGCTTTTTGTGGTCTCCGTCAAACAGGCCCTCTTTTTCAAGTTCCGCCTTCAATGCCATAAACCGGGCATACAGATCTCCCGCCCCCGATGCCTCCATTTCACGGACATACAGTTGAAAACTTCCGTCCTTTCCGTAAAGCGCAGCCGATCCATGGATGCAGACCTTCAAACCGTCCTCCGGACGGAAATCCAGTTGCTGGGCATACGTGCGAAACATGACACACCTGACAACCGCGTTGGGATCCTTCAACGAAAAATACAAATGCCCTGAACTGTGTCTTTTGAACCCGCTGATCTCTCCGCTGACGCGGATGTCACGCAGATTCGGATCCGCTGACAGAAGCGCACCCACATACTCATTCAGTTCCGATACGCTGAAAATCATTGTTTCTGGCATAACGCATCCCTCGCAAGAAGAGCCGTCCCGACCGCATTGTCCGTAGACAGTTCCGGCCGTCCGGAATAAACAGAGATCCGGCCGTCCAGCCGTTCCCGCATCATATCCTTCAAAATCCGGCTTGATGAAACGCCTCCTGCCATCAGCACTTTTTCGCAGGATGTCTGCTCCCTCGCCGAAAGGAGCATCTTGGAAAATGTTCTGGATAAGCAGTCGTAGACGGCATACGCGATCTCACTGCCCTTCTCTTTTTCCGAAAGCCGCTGCAGCATGCTTTCCGCGCCGGACAGGGAGCAGTCTGTTCCCCGGACACTGGACGGAACTTTCAATAACTTCTCCTCCGCCTGAACCGCAATTTTCTCGAGAGCGGGGCCGCAGGGAAATGTGCATCCAAGTTTCACGCCGATCCTGTCCACCAGCTGGCCGGCATGCAGGTGCGTAGACATTCCGATCCGCCGGATTCCCGCCAGACACCCGTCGTGCATCCCGACTTCCAGCAGATCTGTCGTTCCTCCGGAAACATGAAAAGCCAGAAACCGTTCCTCCTGCATCAGTTCCGGATTGCCCAAAAGTGCAGCACGGATGTGCATCTGCTGATGCGTTCCCCTGAACAGTGGAACGTGTCTGCTCCCCGCGATTGCTTCGGCAACCGAAATGCCGGCAAGAAACGCGGGCATATACGAATCCGGGTCCTCTGTCGGCGTTTGTGATACACCGACTCCGGCGATCCTTTCAGGGTCGATCCGTTCAAAAAGGCGTCTCAGCAGGTCCGGAAAATTTCTGTTGTGCCGGAACAGGATCTCCGACTGACGGAGCCCTTTTTCCCCAAAGGGTACAGAAAGCACCGTCCGTTCATCCGAGACGATGCTTTCCCCTTGTATGCACGCTACAGAGGTTGTATAACAACTTGTATCGATTCCGATATACAGATTGTCCATGTGCAAAAAAGTCAGTCTTTCTTTTTCTTCGCAAGAGAACCCAGAATCCCGTTGATAAAGGAATAGGAATGATCTCCCCCGTACTCCTTCGCAAGTTTGACCGCCTCATTGATGGTCGCTCCCACCGGAACATCCGTCATGTGCAGTATCTCATACACAGCGATCCGGAGTATGGAAAGATCCACCCGGGAGATACGGTCCAGAGACCAGCCGATGGCATGCTCGGAAATCACCTGATCCAGTTCTTCCGATGTCTCCGCCACACCGTCAACAAGCTGCTGGGCAAAAGCGGTATCCGCCTCAGACATTTCTTCGGATATCTCCGATTTATCGATTATGGCATCCAGTGTATCATCTCCGCCCACAAGGCGGGAATACACCAGCTTCATCGCAACTTCACGCGCGACGCTACGGCTCATTTGTTCTCTCCCTTGTCTTTTTTGCTGAAAAGGCTGCTGACCTTGTTTTTAAGTTCTTCTCCGCCGTTTCTGTCCAATGCGCGTCCGATGCAGAAGCATCCGCCCACAATCGCGGCGATCAAAAGTGTTTTGAAAAATCCGATCGTCAGCAGAAGCACGGCCACGATAATCCCGAGTACTACAAGCAGTACCGTCCAAGGATGATCCTTAATAAAAGCCTTCAGTTTATCCATTGTTTGCCTCCCTATTTCTGTTATGCGTCTTTCCGCATCTGCTCAAAGAATATCCGCAGGTTGTTCAACTGCAGTCCCGCATTGTTGTGCAAACTGTCAGCAATGTCCTTCTGAACGGCCGCACCAAGAGTCACGATATCCGTTTCCGGTTGAATTGTCAACCGGACCTCCGCATTGATCCCGTCTCCCGAAGTGATCTTGGATTTGCAGGCCTCAATCTCCGGGTGTCTTGCGCAGGCAGAGCGGATCATGGCCTCTAGGGTATCCGTGGAAAGGTATATGACACCCGCTTCTCCGTTCCCGATCTCCACCATGTTCCCTTTTCTTCCGTCATGCTTTCCAAGACGCACCAGCAGGATGACAGCAAGCGCCAAAACAACAGCGGAAAGTGCGATCAGTATCCATCCCGCAGAACAGGACCGGACGATAGATGAAAAAGCTGTCTCGATCGTTTCCGGAGAAATTCTGGCTGCGATCAGCATCCCGATCAGAACAGCCGATGACAATCCTGCTAACACCGCCAAAATTCGAATCAGAACTTTATCCAATAATTTCATCATTCTATCCTCAAAAAAGGGCGGTTTCGCGACCGCCCCGATGTTGCCTTCCTTCGCCCCGGATCATTTCTCCTCAGTTTCCGGTGCTTCCGCCTCTGCTTCGGGCACAGGCTCCGGAGCAGGCTCCTCTTCCTTCGTCTCAAAAACCACGGACTGGACATACGCATCCACTGAGGTAACCGGGAGACCCGTCATGTTCTCAATGGCGTCCTTGATTGCCTTCTGCAGGTTCTTGCAGACTTCCTGGATCCTGTAGCCGTAAAAGATGTTGACGCACACTACGACTTTGACATCTTTATCCGTCGCTTCAATCCGGATCCCTTTTGTCAGATTCTTCTTGCCGAACAATTCAGAAAGTCCTTCCGCGACGGAACCGCTCATTCCGGCGACTCCCTCTACTTCCGCTGCCGCAAGGGCCGCGATCGTGGCAATAACATCATTCGCAAAAACAATCTTTCCGCCATCGTTGACAGGTTCGACCGTCTCAATGATTTCCTGATTGACCTCTTCCATGCTGCAAACCTCCTATGACTTCTTATGTAGTCATTATATCAGTACAAAAAATGAATGTAAACGATGATACAGGCAGGGATTGTGACATGTTCATGGCATTCCTGGCAAAAATTCTGAACGGTACCGCCGGGATGCTATCCTGTCATTTCCGGAGAATCCGGTAGTCATCCAGCATCTCGCTGATTTCCTGCGGAGAGCAGAACATCATGGCGTCTACCACGGAGAGACCGGGTTCAAAATGTCCGATCCTCTGAATATAGGCAGGGAGGTTTGATTTCAGGAACTGCAGATCGATCCCCGCATCCCGGTATTTTTCCGCATGAAAAAAATCCATCCCGCCGGGCGGGTTCACATATGCGTCCCCATGCAATGCCCTGACAATGTTCAAAGCCCATTCATCCGGTTCCTCAACAGGGTCAATGGCCAGCTCCATTTTCGAAAAGGTATCAAAGGAACGTTCCAAACCGATCCGTTCACAAACAGCTTCTGTCGTACGGATGTTCATTTCGGAAAGCGTTTCCCCCTCCGGCTGCAGCAGGTCTCTGAGAAACTCCACCGTCTCCGTGTAATGCGGCGCCTTCCTTTTGTAAACGGTCAACTGACCGAAGATTTTCTCTTTCCAGTCCGACCCGTTGATCTGAATGTCCTTGATGGCCGTCTCCCTGGGTGCTTTACAGATCGGCACGGTCATATACACCGGTGTTCCGTCCTGTTTCAAAATCCTGTTCCTGTTCACCCACCCGTGCTCAATGTATTGGGGCGTGTCAAAAAAGATAAACCTGTCCGCATGCTTGATCAGGGAAAAATACCCCAGATACGGAAAAAAATACGGCTGCATGATCCCGTATGTCATTGTACGATTTTCCCTCCGTTCTCCGCCATCATCTGATCCACCAGTTCTTCAATGGATTCCTCTGTTTCCTGTTGCGGCGTGATGTCATCGGAAGCTGCAAAAGTATAGGTCGGCACCTCAAAATCCTCCGCCGCCGTCCTCTCCTGCTCGTTCCTCCAGGGCGCGTTCAGAAAAGACTCCCGTTCCTCTTCGGACATAACCGGCATTTCCGGAACAGGGCTCCCGGCCCTTTCCTTTTCCGCGGTCATTGCCCGTTTCTCCGTCACCCGTTCCTTCTCGGCACGTTCCATATCCTTAAGCATGTAATCCAGTGCCTCCTGGATCTCTTTGCGCTCTTTCTCATATTTCTCCATCTGCTCGGCAATACTGTCCAGAAACCGGTCCACCTCGCCCATATCGTATCCCAGTACGCTCCGTTTGAATTTTTGACTGGCAATATCTTCCGCTTTCATGTAATACTTCCTTTCAAAAAAAGGCACACGTCACGTGTGCCTGAAATCATTCCGTTACCGTCACATGTCCCAGTCGGAATCGTCTCCGTTTCCGACCACATCATAGTCCGGAGGTGCCACAACAAATATATTCCTGGATATCTTGCACATGGTCCCGTCAATGGCGTATACCGCTCCGGACAGGAAATCCAGGATCCGCTGGGCGGCTTCCACTTCCAATTCCTCCATGTTCACGATAACCGGTTTTCTGTTGCGCAGATTATCAATAATATTCTGTGTATCCTCATAACTGACCGGGTGATATACGATCATCTTCTGGGCGCCGGAAAACGGCAGATTTCCGATGCTGTTCTCTTTCCCCTGGTTTTTGCCGGCTTTGTATGTCCCTCTTCCGGAAAAACTGACTACGTTATCCCTTTCCCGGCCGGAATCCCGGTCTCTGTCCGAATCGCGGTCACGGTCTCTGTAACTTCCGCGATCCCTGTCAGACATTCTGTCCCGGTCACGGTCTCTGTCCGAATTCCTTCCGCGGCCGTAACGGTCCTCGTCTTCATAGTATCCCTGATCGTCAAGTTCGTCCGTTTCCTCGATACCGATAAAATCCAAAAACTTCGAGTAAAGGCCTGCCATTCCTATGCCTCCGTATCTTTTGTGTAAAAACTATTTCCTGTCTCTGGCCCCGAAAATGGCACTTCCCACGCGGACAATGGTAGCTCCCTCTTCCACTGCAACGTCGTAATCATGCGACATGCCCATGGACAAAGTGTCCATTTCCAGACCGGGAAATGCATCCGAAACCGTTTCAAAAAGTTTCCGCATCTCTGCGAAATAAGGCCTGACCGCTTCCTTCTCCATTGCGGGAGGGACGCACATCAGCCCCTTGATCCTGAGATTCGGCAGTTCCTGACACCGTCCGACGATGTCCTCAACTTCCTCTGCGGGAACGCCGCCCTTCTGCTCCTCATCACCGATGTTCACCTGAATCAGAACATCCTGAATTCCTCCGCGCGCCACCGCGCGCCGGCTGATCTGTTCCGCCAATGCAAACCGGTCAACCGAGTGAATTAGGGCCGTTTCACAACAGACGTATTTTATCTTATTCGTTTGTAGTTGTCCAATGAAATGAACAGAGCAGGAATTCTGTTTAAAAAAAGTTAACTTTTCCCTGACTTCCTGGGCATGATTCTCCCCAAAGGACCTGAGACCCGCTTCCACCGCCTGAGCGATACGCTCTGTTTCCACGTACTTGGATACCGCAAGCAGAAGGACTTCCTCCGAACGTCTTCCGCTTCTGGCACACGCCTTCGCTATGTTGTCCTGAACTTCCAGAATATTGTCCCGGATCGACATCATTCTTTGACCACCTTCTGTCCTGCAGTCAGGAATTTGACATCTCCCGCCTCACGTATCACGGATTTCTCCTCGCCTTTTGCCAGTACGGTAATATCCACCTGCGTGATGGCGTCTCCGTTCTTGACAAACAGGCACGGTTTGCCGTTGACAAACGAGATCAGCTCGTTATCGACCGAAATCCCCTCGGCCGCGGCGGAAACCGTCATGTTGACCGTACGTATCCCGGCAAAACTTCCGATATCCGTATTGAATTCCAAAATATTGACGACACCCTGACCGGTAGTTGTCTCTTCTTCCTCGTCACCCGTATCGATGGTAAAGACGATCGGTGCCCGGGCAATCGCCTGGTATACAGTTTCGGAGTAATCGTTGAACTTGACGTTGTACCTTTCTCCTTCCGTCACACGGAACGGATCATCGATGTTCGTCGCAAAAGCAACAAACCAGTGATTCGGAACCGTCAGCCGGTACAGCATGGAGGAGGAACTGCTTGATACCTCTTTTGCGGTATTGGCCCCCCGGACAACATTCTTGACCAGAGAAACGTTGATCGTGCTGAGTTTCGAAGTGGACAGAACATTTTCGTATCCGTCAAAGTAGAAGCTGATAATGCCGCGCCCCGCCGTGTTTACAAAATCTCTCGTCCAATTGCTGATCATGGATTTCTGATCGCTCAGCTGTGTCTGAAGTCCCGTCAGATAGGAGTCCGGTGTCACGGCAGAGGAAAGATAGGTACTGCGTTCCATCTGAAGTCCGCTGAGCTGATCCTGCAGGGACAGTACATCCTGTTCGCTGTCTCCCCGGTTCACATCCCGCACCATCTGCTCCACTGCCTTGATCTTTCTGTTCAGGGTGTTCAGAGTCTCATCCCCGGTCCCGATCAGAATCGACTGCTGGTTGTAGATCTCCTTTTCCAGATTGAGGATCGTAACCATGGATTCATCCTGGTAACCCATCCTGTACACGGTCGCCACCAGCGTATTGTCATCTATGATCTCGCCCTCCAGAGCGTGGAAAACGACCTTCTCAAACTTATCCGTGCTGACAGTCGTTTCATCCCTGACGACCACGCCGGAAACCTGCAGATCCATGGAAACCGTATCCAGTTTCAGTGTCCCGGACTTTTTGCCATGGGACAGGAGATAATAGGCACCGCCGGCAACAGCCGCTAGCACAAACAATATGATGAAAAATCTTGGATTCAGCCGGAATCTTCTTTTTCTCCGTCTCATGTCTTCCCCTCAGAAACGATATCCGTCAGCCGTTCAGAACGTCTCTCAGCCGGTCCTCCCGGCCGGAAACGCGTCCCGCAAAAGCGGCGCACAGATTGTTCTCGTCCAAAACCACGGGAATGATCCCGTTCATGCTATCCATTGTAACACAATCTATTTTTCGGATGGTTTCGGTCACGCTATATTCACGTTTTTGTAACAACGCGGTACGTCCCAGGGCCTGCATATGGGCATGCGCCGACTCAAACCCGAGAATGAGACTCCCGCGCAGCTGTTCCTTCCCGGTCCGGAGTTCCTGCTCCGTGATCCCTTTTTTCCGTATGGAGCGGATCTCCCGTATCATCAGCTCCGTCACCTTTTCCGCATGAGTGTCTTCCGTACCTGCGTAGATAGAAAATGAACCCGTGTGAATAGAAGGCGCCGGATCCGAACAAACGGAATAGACCAGTCCGCGCTGTTCCCGGATCTTCTGAAACAGTCTGGAACTCATATTTCCGCCCAGAACATTGGACAGGACCGTCAGTGTCAAAAGTTCCTCCGACCCTTCCGGAAAACCCGGAAGTTCCAGAGAAATATGGACCTGCTCCGTTTCTCTCTCCGCAAATGAAACCCGCCTGCCTCCCGGATATGCGCATTCCGGAACAGGCTCCGCGGCCGGTCCTTTCCGGAATCCGAAAGCATCCTCCAGCATGGGCAGGATCTGTTCCTTCGTAAAACTGCCCGCGCAGGAAATGACGGTGCACTCCGGCACATACCGGCGCTCCCAGTATTCTTTCAGCCGTTCCGCTGTCAAAGCACGTACGCTTCTTCTGGTTCCCAGAATAGGAACGGCAAGACGGCCGGTCCCGTAAAATATCCGGCTGACCTCTTCGTCCGCCACTTCCTCGGGAAGATCCGCATTCATCAGAATCTCTTCCAGAACGACCCTGCGCTCTTTTTTGAATTCCGCCGGGTCAAACGCGCTGTGAAGTACGATATCCGAAAGAATATCAATGGCCTCACCGGCATGCTCTGAAGGAACATCCGCATAAAAGCAGGTGCATTCCTTGGTAGTGAACGCATTCAGAACGCCGCCGATCATATCCGTCTCCAGTGCGATCTGATGGGCAGTACGCGTTTCCGTTCCCTTGAACAGCATATGTTCAACGAAGTGCGACGCGCCGGCCTCATCCTCCCGCTCGCTGACCGTTCCGGAAAGGACCCATGCCCCGATGGAGATGGATCCGAGGAAGGGAAGCTGTTCCAGGATCACCCGTGTTCCGTTTTTCAGTGTGAATAATTCCGTCATTATCAAGAAAAGAGCGCAGCCGCTTCAGGACTGCGCCCCTGTATCCTTTTGAAATAGATTATTTCTGCTCTTCCGGAAGCAGATCTTTTCTTGTGAGACTGATCTTGCCTGTCTTGGCATCGATATCGATGACCCTGACCAGAACCTGCTCACCCATGGAAAGAACGTCTTCCACCTTGTTGATCCGTTCCTTGGCGATACGGGAAATATGCAGCAGTCCGTCCGTTCCGGGCTTCAGGTTGATGAATGCGCCGAAATCCTTGATGCCGACAACGGTTCCGAGATAAACATCCCCGACCTCGATATCTTTGACGATCCCGTCAATGATCCTCTTGGCTTCATTCGCGGATGCTTCGTCCGTGGACGCGATAAAGACGGTTCCGTCGTCATTGATGTCAATTTTGACACCGGTATCAGCGATAATCTTGTAGATGGTCTTGCCGCCCGTTCCAATGACCTCACGGATCTTATCCGGATTGATGGTAAAGGAAATGATGCGCGGTGCGTAGGGCGACATGTTCTCACGGGGCTCAGCGATGGTCTCGGCCATGCGGTCCAGAATGAACAGTCTGCCCTGCCTGGCCTGCTCCAGAGCACGGCGGATGATCTGCTCGTCGATTCCCTTGATCTTCATATCCATCTGGATAGCGGTAATGCCGTCCCTTGTACCGGCGACCTTGAAGTCCATGTCGCCCAGGAAGTCTTCCAGACCCTGGATATCCGTCATAATGGCGATATTGCCGTTGCTCTCATCCTTGATCAGACCCATCGCAACGCCGGCGACCGGCTTCCTGATCGGAACACCTGCGTCCATCAGAGCCAGCGTGCTGGCGCAGATGGAAGCCTGGGACGTGGAGCCGTTGGAAGAGATGACTTCCGAAACCAGACGCATGCAGTAGGGGAACTCCTCCTCGGTGGGAAGTACCGGCAGCAAAGCGCGCTCCGCCAAAGCACCGTGACCGATTTCACGGCGGCCCGGGCTGCGGACCGGGCGTGCTTCGCCCGTGCTGTACGGCGGCATGTTGTACTGGTGCATATAACGTTTGGACTCCTCCAAGCCGATCCCGTCCAGGATCTGCGCTTCAGCGATGGTTCCAAGCGTAGCCACGGTCATGACCTGCGTCTGTCCGCGTGTGAACACAGCGCTGCCGTGAGTGCGCGGAAGCAGCCCGACTTCAGACCAGATAGGCCGGATCTCAGTATATTTTCTTCCGTCCGGACGGATCTCATGGTTGATGATCTTGTCACGGACGATCTCTTTCTGAATATTGTAAAGGACCGCATCGATGTCCTTTTCCTGCTCCGGGAACTCCTCAGCGAGAGCTTCCAGCGTTTCTTCCTTTACCTGCTCCGTACGGACTTCACGCTCATGTCTGTCAAAGGTATCCAAGGCCCAGCGGACACGCTCTGTAGCCGTTTCACGGATCTTCGCTTCCAGTTCCTCGGAAGCGTGATGGATCTCGACCGGACGTTTCTCCACGCCGATCTCCGCCTGAATGCCTTCAATGAAAGCTACGATCTTTTTGACTTCCTCATGAGCAAACAGGATCGCTTTCAGCATTTCTTCCTCGGTAACTTCGTTTGCGCCGGCTTCAACCATTGTGACGGCATCCTTCGTTCCGGACACAGTCAGGGCAAGCCTGCTCGCTTCACGCTGTTCTACGGACGGATTCAGGATATACTCTCCGTCGATCATGCCGACAGCAACGGAACCGGTGGGTCCCATAAAGGGCGCGTCGGAAATGGACAGAGCAACAGACGAGCCGATCATGGCGAGGATCTCCGGCTGGACATCCTGCTCCACGGACAGTACAGTCGCAATGACTTGAACATCATTGTAAAATCCCTTCGGGAAGAGCGGCCGGATCGGCCTGTCGATCAGACGGGAAGTCAGGATCGCCTTGTCACTGGGGCGTCCCTCTCTCTTGATGAAGCCGCCCGGGATCTTACCGACGGAATACAGTTTCTCTTCGAATTCTACGGACAACGGGAGGAAATCAACACCATCACGGGCGGCTTTCGCGACTGTCGCGCAAACCAGCACCGCAGTCCCTCCGCAGCGGATCAGGCAGGATCCGCCTGCCTGCATCGCATACTTGCCGGTATCGACCGTAAGCGTGCGACCGCCAATCTGCATCTCAAAAATTTTTCCTTGCATTTTGAATGCTCCTTCTTCTTTATCTCTATTTTAATTACAACCAAATCACATACGGACCGGAAAAACCGCTCCGGAAGTAAAAAAAAGAATGGCGGGAAAAACCCCGCCGCTTCTTTATTACTTTCTCAGGTTCAGCTTGGAAATGATCGCTCTGTAGCGCTCAATATCCTTTTCTTTGAGGTAATTGAGCAGTCCTCTGCGCTGTCCGACCATCTTCAGCAGTCCGCGACGGCTGTGGTGATCCTTCTGATGGACTTTCAGATGCTCATTCAGATGATTGATACGGTCTGTCAGAAGAGCAATCTGGACTTCCGGAGATCCCGTATCTCCCTCATGCAGTGCGTAAGTCGTGATAATTTCCTGTTTTGTCATTTTTTTATCCTCCATTATTTTGTAGCCCCGCGAACAGAGTAAAACGTCGGAGAGTCGTTAAACCATGTAGGCGGTTCGAACCTTGATAATATAACACAACACTATTTTAATATGCAAGACTTTTTCCAGCTTTTTTCACCGTTTCGTGTCCACCGGTGTTCTTTCGGCAGTTCCTGCTCTGAATTCTAGCTGAAATCCATCTCATAAACGATCTGGAAGGGTTCCAAATGGGGCTTCAGCGGATAGTATGCGGTCATAATGACCTGACCTGACTCGGGATGAAACGTCAGAATACGTACGGTTCCTTTCTTCAGGGCCGAATCCTGATAATTGTACAGAATCGCCCTCAGATAATGACTCCCGTCT
>R25__coassemble_1033_pt1 | contig 14804 bp, 9 predicted proteins | sample R25__metabat2_low_PE_047 | metagenome-assembled genome bin R25
CCAGTATTCGGTCCCTCTAGCTTTTGCTTCGGCATACCACTCTTCCTGGTAGTAATCGGTCTCTTCGCCCAACTGACGGTCACGGATTGTCCTATCCGATGCCATCCAGCTGTATGGAGCAAAACTTTTGCCATATTCAGGAAACATATCCGGTTCGAATGCGATTGTGCTTCCCATGATGCTATCGTTCTGCCCGACAAAATCATGCACAAGTTGTATCAAACTATCTGCATCATTCAGAATCGGATCTGCCGCGGATGCGGTTTCCAGCGTAGCTTTTTCCACCTTGGCAATATTGTTGTTGATACGGTTTACAACACTGTTGACAAGCTTTTCCGCGGATGCATGTGCGTTGTCCTCCAGAAATATGATGGATCCGTAAGCAGCGCCTAAAATGATAGCTACGGCCAACGCAAATACAGCTATAGTCGTTCCTATCTGCTTGCCTCCGGTTCTTTTCTTCCGTATTCCTGTTTTGTTCATGCCTTATTTGCCTCCGCCGGGAAATGCCGTCTGCTGTATGTGGTGATGAATGCGTCTATATCAAACAGTAGTGTTTCAATAAAATGCGACATAGTTAGTGGACTCTATTACATATATTTCGCCAGTGTCTCTTTCAACTTTCTAATATCAATCGGTTTAGCAACATGATCATCCATGCCGGCTTCAATCGACTTCTGCCTGTCCTCTTCAAACGCGTTTGCGCTCAGGGCGATGATGGGCATCCGGATCCCCTCCGGGACGGCAATATCACGGATGATCCGGGTCGCCTCATAACCGTTCATCCTGGGCATCTGAATATCCATCAAGACGGCATTGTAATACATATAATCGCCTTCGTTGGCAATCTTTTCCAACATTTTCACAGCAACATCCCCGTCTTCTGCTGTTTCCACAACAAAACCGGCATCTTCAAGGAGATCGCATGCAATTTCACGGTTCATCTCGTTATCTTCTACGAGGAGTAACCTTTTACCTGTAAAGTCAACGACGTCGATGTTCTTGACTTCTTCTTCCAACTTGTCAGGAGTTGTGTCAATCTTCAGGGGTATTGTTACGATGATGGTCGTACCTTCACCATTCTTTGATTTCACATTGATCGTTCCGTTCATCAGTTCAACAAGCTTCTTTACAATAGGCATTCCCAGGCCCGTGCCCTGAATTTGGCTTACAGTTGAGGTGTTCTCACGTGCGAATTCCTCAAACAAATGACTGAGGAACTCCTCGCTCATTCCGATTCCGGTATCTGCTACTGTGAAGCTGTATAATCCGCATCCCTCTTTATCGCATGGTTTTTCTTCAACTGTGTAGTCGATGCGGCCGCCTTCCGGCGTGTACTTGATCGCATTCCCAACGATGTTCAGCATAATCTGATTCATCCTTGAGCCGTCAGCAAGAACATGCCTGTGAGGCACATCTTTTACTATAACGTTATATGTCAGGCTCTTGTTTTCGATATCAGTTCCGGACAGAGTTTTCATATCATACGCTCTTTCGATGACATCGACCGGTTCCTCCTGAAGGATTACCTTGCCGGACTCAATTCTGGACATCTCAAGAATCTGATTGATGAGCGAAAGCAGTTGCTGTCCGGAAATATCAATCTTATCAAGACAATCTTTTCTTTTGCTTTCTCATCGAAGTGATTTCGTGCCATCGCCGTATAACCAATTATCGCGTTCATAGGCGTACGTATATCATGTGACATATTGAATAAAAACGTCGTTTTCGCTTCATTTGCCGCCTCGGCATCGGCTTTGGCATGCTCCACTTCTTCCAGAAGAACGTTCCTGCGGAAGGTCTCCTTTTGAGACCGGTAGGTAATGACAGCCAAGGTAATTAAAATCACCAGTATTCCGAAAGCAGCGGCAAAATACTCGGGATATGTGGTCCAGAGTTCCTTTAACGAGTAGTAACTCACGAAACTTCCGCACCATTTTTTATCCAGTTCATCAAGTGTCCCGTCTATATGCATATCCGTAAGAACAACATTGAGTCTTTCCAGAAGTTCGTCGTTGCCTTCTTTAAGCGCAATGCACAGATGTTCGTCAACAACTTTGGCGGTAGCGGAAATGCCTTTATATCCATTGTTGTTTATTATCATGTTTCCAATGGCATATTCGGCAATGACAGCATCCAGCGAGCCTTCATCCAAAGCCTTAAACGCCTGGGAGTAAGTGGCATACTCAGTAATACTGTCATCCAAATTATAGCCTTCCAGCGGCGCACTTCCCGACAGCGTGCCTATTTTTTTGCCGTATAACTGGCCGACAGTGGTTATGTCGCCTTTGCAAAACACGGTTTCCGCGTTCTCCGCGACAGGAATCGATTTGATTATGCCTGGAAGCTTGCTTTCAAATTCCATAGCCATAACCATATCAACATTGCCGCTCAGAAGGACCTGCTGGCATTCACTCCATGTAAGAAGCTTCAGCTTTACATTCATTCCCAGCTTGTTTCCTATGTAATTGGCCAGTTCCACATCATGCCCGCTGTATGTTCCGTCACTGGCTCTGTAGGAATATGGCGCATAATCGTAGTCGATAGCTATTACCAAGTCTTCATCATAACAGTTATTTGCATGTATACTGACTTTCGGTTCATTATCGAATATCCCCGATCTTACCAGCAGAACGAGCAGAAACGATAGAACTAATACCGCAACTATCGCAATAAAAGCATTCCTTTTAAATTTTGATTTATTGTTTTTGTTGTCCATATAAATTTATTTCAGGTTTTCGGGAACTGACAGCCCCACTTCCTCATAATACTTAACCGCGCCTTTATGAAGTTTCACCGGAACACCGTCAAAGGCGGTCTGTAATGACATGTATTCTGCTTTCCCGTTAAGTTTCTTAATCTCATCCAGATTTTCGTAAATTGCTTTCGTTAATGTATATATCTGGTTCTCCGTAAAATCATCGGTACATACCATCATGCTCATGACCGCAACCGAAGACACGGAATGTCCCAGGTTATAGCAGCCGTTTTCCTCATCCCGTCCTGCCTCGTATACAGTATAGAAAGGATATTTTTCGGTGAGCAGTTTCAAATGTTCCTTATCAATTGATATCAGCTCGATTATGCCGCTTTCAGCCATTTGAGTAACGTTGGAATTCGGATATCCGGAACAGAGAATCATCGCGTCATATGTTCCGTCCATAATGCCTTCGCGGCCCGCACTCTGTTCATCAAACGATTCCTCAATGTCACCGTATGACATCCCGTATACATCCAGTATCTGCCTTGCGGCCACTTCGTATCCGGACCCGATGTCTCCGACACACACTTTTTTGCCCCTGAGATCCTCAACGGATTGTATGCCCGAATCAGCCCTTACAACCAGCTGAACCATTTCGGGATAGCAGCAGGTAATAACCGAGATGTTGGATATTTCCGATCCCGCGAATATCTCCGTTCCGGTAGCCGCATAGCTCAAAACATCGGACTGAATCAATGCAAGCCTGATTTCACCGGTGCCCAGCTGTCTCGCGTTTTCTGTTGAACCGCCTGTGCTGCATACAGCAATATTGGCACCGGTAACCTCATTTACAACGTCACATAGGACCGAACCGAAATTATAATAGTTACCCGTTGAGCTGCCCGTGCCGATAATCCAGTTTCCATTGAAGCCGCTGTCTTCCTCTGTTTTTCCGCATGAGCAGATACCAATCATTGCAAGGACTGCCATCAGAACTGATAGCATGATATTCAATTTCCTGTGATTCTTTTCCGGGTTTTTAAACATCAAACGCTCCATTTCTCCGTCGTTAGTGCTGTCGCTTTGTTTTTGCGCAATTGATCAACTGTCATATAAATTTGGTAATTGATTCCTTAAACTTTTTTATGTCAAGCGTCTTTGCAACGCTTCAAAAGAATAAACTACAAATGTGTAAATTTGAATTCTTACTAAATTTATATTTTATCAAAACGATCTTTTACTCTCAACATCTATTCCGATGTTATCAACCCCAAAAGAAAAGCTGCAGGGGTACTAGTCAACAGTTTTGGGACACATAAATCATTTGTTATATGCTTTAGAAAGCTATCGTGATCTTCCATAGTGGTATCCATCATGGTTCTGAAACGTCTTGATAAAAATAATGAAACCCCCTGATTTAGAGGGTTCACTGGAAAAGGATCACGAAAATGATAGAAATGTGACCTGAAAGTTGTCGGGTCACATTTACTGTCTTCAGGTCACATTTTGGCTTTCAGGTCACATTATAAGTACTTTGACAACGTCTCCTTAAGCTGTCTAATATCTATCGGTTTTGCAATATGATCATCCATACCAGCTTCAATTGACTTCTGCCTGTCCTCGGCAAAGGCATTGGCACTAAGAGCAATAATCGGCAAGTGTGTATTCTGTGAATCTGGCAATGCCTTAATAGCTTTTGTGGCTTCATATCCGTTCATCCTCGGCATTTGGATATCCATCAGGACAACATCGTAGTACTCCGAATCACCACGTTCAGATGTTGCCTTGACCATTTCAACAGCGATATCGCCGTCTTCTGCTGTTTCGACAATAAACCCGGCATCTTCAAGAATGTCACATGCAATTTCACGGTTCATTTCGTTATCCTCAACAAGAAGAATCCGCTTGCCGGTAAAATCAATTCCCTCATAGTCGGATTGGTCGTTTACACCGTTCCCGGCCGACTCATCAATCTTCATGTGCATGGTTACGGAGATGGACGTTCCTTCTCCGGGTTTTGAGCTGATGTCAACGGAGCCGCCCATCAGGTCAATCAGCTTTTTGACTATACTCATTCCGAGACCGCTGCCCTGAATACGGCTGACGGTTGAAGTACTTTCGCGCGAGAACTCATCAAAGATCTGCTTCAAGTACTCTTCACTCATTCCGATGCCCGTGTCCGCAACAGTGAACCTGTAGAGGCCCCAGCCGTCCCTGTCACTGTCAAGTTCCTCGACAGTGAAAGCCACACTTCCGCCTTCGGGCGTGTATTTCATGGCATTACCGAGTATGTTTGTGATTATCTGGTTCATTCTCGAAACATCAACAAGCACATGACTGTGCTTTATTTCACCGAAATCAAGAGAGAGCTTTAAACCCTTACTGTCCGCTTCGGTTTCGGTAACGGCCTTCATGGCATGGGACCTTTCAATGATGTCTGCCGGCTCTTCCTGAAGGATAATTTTACCGCTCTCGATTCTGGACATTTCAAGAATCTGATTAATCAGCCCCAGAAGCTGTTTTCCCGAAAGCTCTATCTTGTCCAGATAGTCCTCAACAATTTCTCCGTTGCCTATGTTTTTTTTGGCCATTCTGGTATAGCCCGTAATGGCATTCATCGGTGTACGGATATCATGTGACATATTGAACAGAAACTGACTCTTGGCAAGATTAGCTTCTTCCGCGATTTTTTCGGATTTCTTTATGGCTTTGAAATACACGGATATCAGAATCACAATAACAAGAATGATACCTATCGTAATGAAGAGTACCAGACCGAGATTATCGTAAATGAAATCCCTTGCTCCATACGTGCTAAAGTTTTCAATATAATCGTACATCGATGCTGTAATCTGAGACTTATCCATGAGTCCGATACCGCGATCGATAAGCCCCAGAAGATCGGTGTTGCCTTTCATAACACCGATACAGTACGTCATGCTTCCGTCCAAGGGAAGATAGTGTATGCTGTTGTATCCGCTCTTCGTCAGATGTCCTGCAATTCTTACATTGGTCATGACAGTGCATGAAGCCTTATTGTCTAGAATCGCTTTAAGACATCCTTCCCCCGAATCTACTGACACGATATTCGCGTCAGGATAATTCTCTTTAACGAAAATCTGCTGAACTGATCCTGTTGATTTGATTGCTATGCTGTCGAAAATCTCATCCGAATAATCACCCTTAAACGCAACCGTCATAGGCAAATCAAAAAGCCCTGTGGAGGTCATGATTCCGGTGCTTTCCGAATTCCACGCGCTTTCAGGTATGGGGAATGCCGCATCTATCTCTCCCTTATCAAGGCCCTCTATGAGTTCCTTATGTCCGGGGTAGACAACATACTCTATCTCGAGTGAATCTCTGATGGTCATCTCCTTCAGCCAGGAATCCGTGATGTCCTTGATTACACCGGTTATATTCCCATCCTTATCGGTTGAACAGAACGGCAAGTAGTCTTCAAGATATCCTATGCGGAGCACTTTATGATCATTGACCCACGCAAGTTCCTCTGCGGAAAGCGTTGCATTGGTTGTCGTTCTGAAAAAGTATTTTCTCTTGAGGTTACTGAAGAAATCCGGATTGTTCAACTCAATTGATTCAAGCGCATAATTGAGACCACTCAGGATATCATCAGCACCCTTCCGGACACATATGTACGACTTAGTTTCCGCATAACGGACATAGCACCTTACATTTCTTGAACGGTCGATATTGTTTTCTGCTCCAATGAATCCGTCAATATTGCCGTTATCCAGTTCGTCCGTCAGCGGATCAATTGTTTCATAGTAGACATATTCAGGGTTAACTCCTTGTTCATCAGCCCATTCCAAGAACTCACGTGTCATGTTGTTGTCACGTATTACACCGATTCGTTTTCCGTTCAGCTCATTGTCTGAGCTGATGGGATCGTCACGGCGCACAAAGAGAGAATGGTAATCGAGGTCGATTGTCCTCTCCGGCCAGTCCATATATGGTTCTCGGTCTTCTCTGTATGCAAGTCCTGCGAACATATCGATTTCGCCGGCTTTGAATCTGTCAAAAAGATCAGCCCAATCGCCATAGACATATTCATATCTCCAGCCCGTATAGTTGGCAATCTCCTGAAGAGTCTCATAGGAATATCCCGACTTAATAGTGTCATCGGAACCTTTCTCCTGGAAGTTCACGCTTTCAAAGTAGGCTACTTTTACAGTTTTCTGATTACTCTCTTCTGCATACGAAGTAACCGGTGCGAAAAGGCAAAGCATCATCACGAAGCATAGAATCTGTGGTAGGATCCTTCTTGAGATTCTACCTGTCATCAGGCGTAGTATTAAGGTTTGTCCTGTCATGGTTTTCATTCTCATCCTCTCAGATATTTTGCCAGTGTTTCTTTAAGCCTCTGAATATCAATCGGCTTGGCAATATGATCATCCATTCCGGCTTCGAGTGACTTCTGTTTGCTTCTTCAAAGGCATTGGCACTAAGACTAATAATCGGCAAGTGTGTATTCTGTGGATCTGGCAATGCCTTAATAGTTTTTGTGGTTCATATCCGTTCATCCTCGGCATCTGAATATCCATAAGGATGGCGTCATACTGATGTTACAACTCGCATCGTTCCACCATGCTGAATAAATGGAATAAGCCCATCTGCCATTTCAGCTAAGGAGCTCAAAAAAAAACAGCCTCTATCATAATGTACGCTCTCCTTCAATGCCGGGTCAAAAGGAGATCTACGATATCATCTTGCTTCGTTCTATATATTTTTTAAGACAAAGGTCTGTTAGAGACAATTAGATCTTCCCTTATCCAATCATTCCCGTCGAACGATTTTATCAATTTGATTATATCAATTTTAGAAGTATATAAAAATAGAGCACGTGAAATGCTTGCGGTTAATTCACTCATAAAAACATGAAACATTACCAATTCCCCCATAAATCCAAGAATACCCATAAATCCAACGATAGGTTTCACAGGCCGAACCAGATCAATCTAGAAACAGAAAGCCGCCGGTCGATTTTGCTCTTCCGGCGACCCGTCATTTTTGAAAAAGCCCAGAAATGGTGGGCTTTTCAGCATAAAAAGAAGAATGGTCATTGTATCAAAATAACCATTCTTCTATGGCGGAGAGAAAGGGATTCGAACCCTTGATACGGTTCCCCGTATACACGATTTCCAGTCGTGCGCCTTAGACCAGCTCAGCCATCTCTCCATGGCTATCTGCCCAATAAAATACGTGGAATTCCACGCACGGAATATCATACACTACGGAATAACCAAATGCAAGCATTTATTTTGCCCGTCTCGGCGCTTTAGACTAGCCCCGTCCGTGACGGATTTCTCATGAAAAACGAGCCTGTCCGACACCCCGGACTTACTCCAAACTACGTAGCAGAATCCCTGTCAGTTCATGTCCTTTAGGAAGAAAAACTCCGGTCTGCAACGCAGTCTGTTCCGTATACCTTGTATTCGGATGGGATTCCCGGATTCCGCTTCCGCAGATCGCAAACGGAACCGGATCGCCTGAATGTGTCATGATCTCCAAAGGCGTCGGATGATCCGGCAGGACTGCTGCCGCATAGGGTTCCCCGCAGCTTTCCAGATACCGCAGAACAGGCCCCACGATCTTTTCATCGATCTGCTCAATGGAGTAGATCTTTTCTTTCACCTGATGCCTATGCCCGCATTCATCCGGTGCCTCCACGTGAATATAAACATAGTCGGCGCCGTTTTTGAATGCGTCAATGGCTGCCTGACCTTTTCCAGCAAAGTTCGTCTCAAAGTTGCCTGTAGCGCCTTCCACGGGAATGACGCGCATTCCTGCACATCTTCCGATTCCCTGAATCAAGTCCACTGCGGAGATCACCGCACCCTTCAGATGGTAAAGTTCCTCAAAAGGACGGAGCGCCGGTCTGCGTCCCTCTCCCCAGAACCACAGGGCATTCGCGGGATTCTTCCCCTCCGCTCTTCTGTGAACATTGACGGGATGGTCCGGAAATACTTCGGCGGCATAGCGGATCATACTGTCCAGCAGTTCCGCGTTCTCCCCCTTCGGAAACCTTCCGCGGACCGGCTGACCGGAAATATCGTGGGGGGGTGTCAGTTCCGCACCCGTTTCCGCATGTTTCAAAACAAGGCACTGCCTGTAGGAAAACCCGGCGTAAAGGCGGACTTTCTCATCGGCAAACCGTTCATTCACGACCTCCACCAGCTGTCTCGACTCCTCGGAGGATATCTCCCCGGCGCTGTAATCCGTCATAACGGAGCCGTCCGGATCCGCCGGGTCCGACAGGGTGATAAAGTTGCAGCGGTAGGTCACGTCATCCGGATCCAGATCGATGCCGATCGATGCCGCCTCCAGGGGTGACCTTCCGGAGTAGTAGATCTTCGGGTCATATCCGAACACCGACAGGTTGGCCGTATCACTGCCGGGTTTCATTCCTTCCGGGACGTTCAGGACTCTTCCGAAGATTCCCTTTGACGCCATTTCGTCCATATTCGGATGATTCGCCACGTCCAGCGGAGTCTTTCCGTTCAATTCCGGCACCGGCGTATCCGCCATGCCGTCCCCGAGAAATATCGCGATCTTCACTGTTTCTTCTCCCTGAAATATTGATACAGCTGGCAGCGCATGCCGCCGTTGGAAAGTTTTCTTCTTTTGTCCGCACGTTTCCCGTACAGAGTCTCAAAATCAGGCACGCCGGAAAAAATGCTGACCGCCCAGTTGTCCAGGGAATCGAACTTCTCCCGCATCTGCCGGTACAGTTTTGTAATCTCGGATCGGATCATCAGGCGTTCCCCGTAGGGAGGGTTGCACACGATCAGACCGTCCGGAAGATCGGACCGCAGTTCTGACAAAGGCCGTACCGCCCAGTCCACCGTGATTCCGGCCTTCTTTGCGTGCTTTTTGCACAGATCAATGCACCTGGAATCTATGTCCGAGCCGAGGATCCGGACTTTTACGGGCGTGACGGCATCCCTCGCTTCTTTTCTCGCCTCAGGAAAACATCTGCTGTCCAGAAACCGCCAGTTCTCCGCAGCGAAACTCCGGTTCAGTCCGGGTGCCATGTTCTGCGCCATCATCGCCGCTGCGATCGGCATGGTCCCGGATCCGCACATGGGATCGATCAGCGGCACGTCCGCGTGATACCGGGACAGGGTCAGGATCGCTGCCCCGAGAGTCTCCGAAAGAGGGGCCGCCACGTTGTACGTACGGTATCCTCTTCTGGAAAGTCCGGCCCCGCAGGCGTCCAGTGCGATGGTCACCTGATCGTTCAGAATGCCGACTTCCACAATGACCTCCTTCCCGGATTCCGGAAGAATGTCCGTACGGAGGCTTTTTTTCAGATTTTCCACAATGGCTTTTTTGACGATGCTCTGACAATCGGAGACGGAAAACAGCGTACTCTTGGCAGATTTCCCGTTTACATGGATAAAAGAATCCTTTTCCAGATACCGTTTCCACTCAATATTGGATACCCCCGCAAACAGTTCCTCAAAAGTGACCGCCTTGAACTCCCCCACGATCCCCAGCACCCGCTCCGCGGTACGGAGCCAGAGGAGCGCCTTGGCAAGCGTTTCCTGGGTACCGCTGAACCTAACACGCGCATCCAGCGTCTGGTCCACCTCGATCCCGAGATCCCGCAGCTGTCTCGTCACCGTGGATTCCAATCCCAATTTGCATGTGGCTAAAAACTGCATTAATCCATCACTTCGATTCCCAGCGTTTTCAACAGTTTCCCGACGGCATTGTCCAGCCGGGTCTCCGTTACGCCGTATGCTTTCATCACAGCAGTCAGATCCGGCTCCGCACCGGTCATCTTCGCCGACAGGAGTTCCACCGCCGCGGCCATGGCATCCTCCTGCGGTTTGCTTAGTTTCAGGTCTTTCTCCCCCGCAAGTTTCACATACATGCCCAATACGTACCTTACAAATCCAGCCGTTTTATCTTCGGAAGCATCATCCCGGAACCGGTCAATTACCCTGTCAGCGATCCGCTCAAAGGATTCCGGGAGCTTTTCGGTACCCGTCACCGGTACCATCCGGGCATCCACCCACCTTCCGTTGATACACGCCATATAGGGCGAATCCAATTTCCGGATATCCATGGCTATCATTGCAGTGCGTTTTGCTTCATCAGTCTGATCCGTCCAGAGAATGCTTTCACGCAGCGTCATTTCCGATTTCCGGTCGCTCATTTCGGAAAACTGTTCCAAAATCTCTTTCCGGAGTACAGGACTTCCCTAGCGGAGCGCCCAGAGGATCGTCTGACCCTCTTCTCTGTCTTCGTTGAAAAGTTTCTGCAGTTCAGGCGTTTCCATATCCAAATACTCTCTGACCAGATTCTCTCTCCGGACCTGTTCTGGGATGGAAACACGGTATTCCACCGGGAATTTCCCAGGATTCCTTGATCCTTTTTTCTCCTCCCCGATCACTTTCAAAAAATACCCGGCAACCGTATCATCTGTTCCGACGGTTTCCAGAGTTCTGTAACATTCCGCCGCCTTGTCCAGATCTCCCGCCTCATGGGCCAGATATCCCCGCAGATGCAGCGCCTCCCTGTCAAACGGAAGATACTCAAGTGCTGTTTCTACCGTTTCCAGGGCCTCCTCCGTCTTCCCGAGTCTGGTGAGCGCATCGGCAAAACTGACCATCATGTCCAGTGTGTCGATCTCATCCCTCCTGATCTGTTCCGCTTCCTTCAGGGCTTCCGTTCTTTTCCCTTCATTCAGCAGCAGCCGGATCCGGAGAATCCCCGCGTCAACATGATACGGTTTTTCCGCACAGACCTTATCCAGAACGGAAAAGGCCTCCTCTTTCTCTTCGTTGATATACAAAGCAAGAGCAAGGGATACCTTTGCTCTCCAGGATCCCGGATCCTCTTTCAGATACTCCCTCAGTGTCTCAACAGCTTTGCCGGCTTCCCCGCCGGCCAGCTGGAATCTTGCTCTCGCGCAAGCGTTCAGCGCAATAGAGGAATCGTTCTCGTCCAGCATCAGGGTGGCGGAAAGTTCCGAATCATCCGACAAAAGATCGATCAGTTCCTCTGTCTGGTCCGCATAGGGTCCCTTCCCGTCCATCATGAGATATGTCTCGGCAGCCTGGTACGCGTACTCAAAATCATCCATGCCGTAAAAGTTGCATGCGATTCCGTAGAAAAAGTCCGGTATGGATCCGAACGTACACATAAAGACCATCAGCAGCCGGTTGCTTTCCTCATACCGCTGCGCCTCATTCAGTGCCTCCGAAAGTGCGAAGCAGGCATCCGCGTTGTCCGGTTCCATTTCCAGTGCGGTCCTGTAACTCTGGATGGCTCCCAGCAGGTTTTCCTCCTCCGCTCTGCGGTCTCCCTGACGGATATAAAAATCGGCATTCTGACCGAAGGACAAAATCTTCCCGTTGTCACTCTTGTTCTTCATCGCTATTATCCGCCATTCTCGCTGCCGAAAGCAGCAGTTCTTTCAGTTCCTTTTCCGTAAAGCGGTACACCTTGTTGCAGAAATGACATTTGACCTCAGCGCCGCCGTCTTTCCGGATCATGTCTTCCAGTTCCTCCCGGCCCACACTGACAAGAGCGGCCTCGATCCGCTCCCTGCTGCAGTCGCACCGGTATTCAGGGCTCATCTCCAGGACAGTTTTGGGTGACAGATCCCGCAGAATCGTCTCCACGGCCTCCCGGAGTTCTTCGCCGCCATCCAGCCTCAGGCTCAGCTTCGCTATCTCCTCCGAGTATCCGACCAGTTTATCAACGATCTCCCCGTCGCACCCGGGAAGGGGCTGGATCAGCAGACCTGCAGCCGACCTGACTGCGCCCGTTCCGGCGTCCACCCGTACGCCCAGATAGACCAGGGAAGGCTGCTGCTCACTCGCAGTGTAATACTCCGCGAAATCCTCTGCGATCTCGCCGGAGATAAGGTTGCAGACGCCCACATACGGGTCACCCTGACCCATATCACGCACGACGGTAAGCTTTCCCGTGTGTCCGACATATCCGGCAACATCCAGCTTTCCTGTCTTTTCACAGGGCGGAAGTTCCACTTTCGGATTGTTCACGCAGCCTTTGACCGCGCCGTCCGGAAAGGCGGTGCAGATCATGGTTCCGGCATATCCGCCCTCTCCCTTGATGATCGTGGACACCCGGTCTTCCTCATTCTTAAGCCGGGATCCCATCATGGACGTCATCATCAGCTGACGTCCGAAAGCCGCTGTGGCGACCCGGGAAAGTTCATGGATCTCCTTAGCCTCGGAAACAAGCTCCTTTGCGGATATTGCGCAGACCTGGACCTGCTCCTCCGCGCAAAGCAAATGTAGTATCTGATCTGTCATTGGTTCCTCCTCGCGGCATACTGGATCCGCTGGCAGTCCGGCGCCGGTTCCTTACCGGTTCCGGCATCCGTGGCGGACAGCATCGTAAAGCCGCATTCTTCCAGTAATCTTTTTACAGTGTCCGTATCATAGGACCTCTGAATATGTGTTTCGTCAAACCGGATCCACCGGTCGCTTCTGCCGTTCTCGGGAACGAAAAAATGCAGTCTCATCTCCAGCAGTCCGCTTTCCGGATCGTACAGGTTCTCCCAAAGATAAGTGCAGTCCTCCCTGTCCTCCCCCATCTGGCCGCAACCCAGAACGTATTCCAGTTTGTAGGGTGTGGAAAGATCGAAAAGCAGAAGCCCGTCCTTTTCCAGATTCTCCGCGGCGGACAGGAAAAATTCCCGGACACTTTTCGTATCCGTCAAGTAGTTCACTCCGTCGCAGCAGCAGGTAATGACCCGTACCTTCCTGTGGAGCCGGAGCTGCCGCATATCCATACGGACAAAAGGGATCTGCACACCATGCCTTCTGGCTTTCTCCTGGGCGATCCGGAGCATGTCCTCCGACAGGTCGGCGCCGGTAACGGAATAGCCGTACCCGGCAAGACGGAACGAGATCTCTCCTGTCCCGCAGGCGCAGTCCAGTACGGACAGACCCTTCTCCGGTCCGGCATATTGACGGATCAGTTCCGCAACGGAATCCGCCCACCGGTCATAGTCCACATCGTCCATCAGCTTGTCATACAGATCCGCGAATCTGCCGTAGCACTCCGACATCAAAAACTCCCTCATTTTACTGATTTATACCCATTTTACACCCTTTAGAGGCTCGTTGACAATGAAAAGGGGATTTAGTAAAATAATTGGGTTAATGGGTGCAAGTTGTACTTTTTGCAAAAAGCACCTTTCAATAATCAAAACGGAGGTCGCGGTCCTCAATAAGAAAGAACACGGACCGCAGAAAAACATGAAACAGTATCGCGTAGCAGTAGTCGGGGCAACCGGCATGGTCGGCAGAAAATTTCTGCAGGTGCTTGAAGAGAAAAAGCTCCCGGTTTCCGAATATTTCCTTTTCGCTTCCGCAAGGAGCGCCGGCAAGGAAATCACCTTTATGGGCAAAACCTACACCATCCGCGAACTGACCGAGACCGCCTTTGATGATCTGCATATCGACATCGCCCTGTTCTCAGCCGGCGGAGACACATCCAAGCACTTTGCGCCCATCGTCGCAGGAACAGGCGCGGTTGTTATCGACAACTCCAGCTGCTGGCGCATGGATCCGGAAGTACCGCTGGTAGTCCCGGAAGTCAATGCCGGAGCGATTCCCGGATACAGGAACAAGGGCATTATCGCCAATCCGAACTGCTCCACCATTCAGGCAATGGTGGTTCTGAAGCCGCTTTCCGACAAATACGGTCTGAAGCGTGTAATCTATTCGACCTATCAGGCTGTTTCGGGTGCCGGCATGAAGGGATACAACGATCTGGTCAACGGACTGAAAAATCCGGGCGAACCGCTCCAGAAATTCCCTCACCCCATCGCCGGAAACTGTCTGCCCCACATTGACGTGTTCCTGGAGAACGGATACACCAAGGAAGAGCAGAAGATGATCGATGAAACAAGAAAGATCCTGTCCCTTCCGGACCTGAAGGTCACTGCCACAACGGTCCGCGTTCCCGTCCTCTACGGGCACAGCGAGAGCATCAACCTCGAATTCGAAAAGCCCTTTGAACTGGATGAACTCCGGGCAGTGCTTGAAAAGGCGCCTGGCCTGATCGTTCAGGACGATCCGAAGAACAACGTCTATCC
>R25__coassemble_1094_pt1 | contig 14280 bp, 13 predicted proteins | sample R25__metabat2_low_PE_047 | metagenome-assembled genome bin R25
CGACCTTCATCCAGAGCAGGGGACTGACCTTGAACCCGACAATATAGTCCAGGGCGGAGCGGGTCAGTGCTGCGGCCACCAGATGCATATCCAAAGGCCGCGGATGCTTCATGGCATCCAGGACCGCTTTTTTCGTGACTTCCTGATATTCGATCCTGCAGGGAGTCTTTGGGTTGATCTTCAGCACGTCGCAGAGATGCCACGCAATCGCTTCCCCTTCACGGTCAGGGTCTGTCGCAAGGATCACGGAATCGGCGGCCTTCACCTGCTTTTTGAGTTCGGAGATGATCTTTCCCGCTTTCGGCTCCTGCTCATAGGAGACTTTGAATCCGTCCTCCAGATCCACTCCAAAAGGTTTTTTCCGGATGTTCCGGATGTGTCCCTTGGAAGCCGTAACGATATAATCCGGTCCGAGATAATGCTGGATCGCCTTCGCTTTTGTGGGAGACTCCACGATGACCAACTGCATGCTGACTCCAATTCCGCCCGGCGGGCGCGCCCTTCCGGGCGGGGTATTTTTGGCTTTGCGTGCACTATTATATTATATGTATCGGTTTTGGCAAGAATATTTTTTAGTCGCGGCAAATATTTGATAGGCTGCAGCCTGTCGCTTTCTTCAGATCCGACGGAGTGATCTCCACCTGCGCTCCGATCTTTCCGGCACTGAAAATGACCGTGTCCAAATGTTCCGCTGATTGATCCGCAACGGTCCGGAACCGCTTTTTCATCCCGATGGGAGAACAGCCGCCGTGCACGTATCCGGTCAGGGGGAACAGTTCCTTTTGCGGGATCATTTCCGCGTCCTTCTCCTTTACCGCGGCCGCCGCTTTTTTGAGATCCAGCTCCCGGCCGACAGGGATCACGAACACGTAATGATTTCCGGACCTTCCCCGGGTCACCAGGGTCTTGAAGACCCGGTCCGGGTCCGCTCCGATCTGTTTCGCGACCTCGGTCCCCGGAAGCGCTCCGTCTGACGAATAAAAATGAGTCTTGTACGGGATCCCGCTCTTATCAAGGATCCGCATGACGTTCGTTTTCTCCGCAGTATCTCTCATCTGTTCATCTCCAGGATGTAACCGACTTGTCCACGCAGTCCGGGATATCCTCCCGGTTCTCAAGATTCAGCCAGTAGGTCCGCATTCCGTAATCATGGGCACCCTCCATATCCGAGGAAATGGAATCCCCGATCATGATCGTCTCCTCCGGCCTGACTCCCGGCAGCTGTTCAAAGCAGGCGTCAAAAAACGCTTTCTGCGGCTTGGCGCAGCCGATCTCGGCGGAAGTGAATATCTTTGAAAAATAGGGAAGCAGCCCCGCCTTTTCCAGCCGGTGCGTCTGTTCCTCCAGCGCTGCGTTGCTGGCGATACAGAGCGTATACTTTCTGGAAAGTCCCCGGACCAGTTCCATGGCGCCGTCCATCAGCTCGGCACTTTCATGGAGTTCCTTCACGAACGCCTTTTCCATTTCCGCGCCGTCTCCCTCCACGCCTAGTTCCTCCAGGATAGTCACCCAGCGTACAGCATGCAGTTCTTTCATAGTCAGGGATCCGTCCTGTATTCCAAGCCACAGGCTGTCGTTGATCCGGTGAAAGGACTCCTCCGCAGATTCCGGCAGGCAGATTCCCTGCTGCGCCGCCGCATTCTGCATGGCCAGCTGCGCGCATTTCCGGAAATCCAGCAGCGTATTGTCCACATCGAAGAATATCACCCGGATCCCATCCATAAAACCGCTCATATGTTCCGACTCCTCTTCCGTATTTTCCTTTAGTTTATCACATTTCCGCCAGTCGTTTGCCGTTTGACATCCACCCCCATGCATGGTATTTTAAATTCCGAAGAAGGGTGGGAAGTGAATATGCATGCTCTCGTTCTGCAGAGTGATTTCGGTCATGCCGACGGCGCCGTCTGTGCCATGTACGGCGTTGCGGAATCCGTGGATCCGGGTCTTCGAATCCACGATCTGACCCATGAGATCGAACCTTATAACATCTGGGAAGCCAGTTACCGACTGATCCAGGCCATTGACTACTGGCCGGAGGGGACCGTCTTTGTGTCCGTGGTGGACCCCGGCGTCGGTTCCAACCGCCGCAGCATCACGGCGGAGACCGCCGACGGCAAGTTTATCGTCTCTCCGGACAACGGTACTCTGACCCATATCTCCAAACTCCGCGGTCTCCGGTCGGTCCGGATCATTGATGAGACCGTGAACCGTCTGCCTCACTCCTCGGAGTCCTACACTTTCAACGGGCGCGACATCTACGCCTATACCGGCGCCAGGCTGGCGTCCGGGACGATCAGTTTCGAACAGGTCGGTCCGGAAATGCCCCTGGATTCCGTTATCATGCTGCCGGTCCAGAACCCTGTCCTGCAGGACGGCGTGATCGACGGCACCATTGACGTGCTGGACATCCGTTTCGGAAGTATCTGGACCAACATTCCCCATGATCTGCTCCGTTCCGCCGGCATTTCCTACGGCGACCGGATCCAGGTCACCATACGGAACGACATCCGTTCCCTGTACCGGAATGTCATGACCTTCGCCAGGTCCTTCTCCGAGGTGTATGTCGGGGAGCCACTGGCGTATATCAATTCTCTGGAATACCTCGCCGTGGCCATCAACCAGGGTTCCTTCGCCAAAGCCTACAACATCGGGACCGGAAACAGCTGGCATATCAGCGTTCGCAAATCGGAGTATTGACCTGTCATCTCACCGTGGTAAAATTAATTGTTGCATAAAAGATACAACAATAAGAAAAGGAGCAAAGAAAAATGAATCTCAATCTGAAAAACCGCAGTCTCTGGAAAGTCGATGTTAAAACCATCGTCGCCATCGGCATCGGTGCGGCCCTGTTCTTTGTACTGGGACGCTTCGTTGCCATTCCAAGTCCTGTTCCGAACACAACCATCAGCATCCAGTATGGTCTGCTTGCCTTCATGGCAGCTTGCTTCGGACCTATCGCCGGTCTTCTGATTGGTTTGATCGGTCACTTCCTGATTGACCTCAGCGCAGGCTGGGGCGTATGGTGGAGCTGGGTAATCGCTTCCGGCGTTTTCGGTTTCATCGTAGGACTTCTTGGCAATCGTACCCGTCTCGCATGGGGTCAGTTCGGTACCAAGGGCGCCATCAACTTCAACATCGCACAGGTCATCGGCCATGTGGTTGCCTGGATCGTCATCGCGCCGGTCCTCGACATTCTCATCTACGCTGAGCCCGCCAACAAGGTCTTCCTGCAGGGCGCAGTCGCAGCGGCAGCCAACATCGTAACGACAGCCATCATCGGCACTCTCCTCTGCTTCGCGTGGGCAAAGATCGTTCCTGACAAGGAAAGTCTCCACAAAGAAGACTAAGTCTGTTTTTTCGGGGAGCGGACAATGTTCCGTTCCCCTCTTTTCTATTATCAACTTAACGCATGGAAAATCAGCCCATTATTGAATTCAAAAACTTCGGGTTCAAGTACGACGCTCAGGTGGAACCGACGCTGTACGATATCAACCTGTCCATTTATCCCGGGGAAAAAGTCCTGATCGCCGGTCCTTCCGGATCCGGCAAATCCACGCTGGCCCATTGTATCAACGGCCTGATCCCGTTCTCCTATTTCGGAACGACTACGGGATCCCTGAAGCTGAACGGTAAAGAGACGTCCGAAATGTCTCTTTTTGAAATATCCAAGACCGTCGGAACCGTGCTGCAGGATTCCGACGCACAGTTTGTCGGTCTGACCGTCGCGGAGGATATCGCCTTCGCTCTGGAAAACGACTGCGTCCCCCATGACGAAATGCATGAAAGGGTTCTCGAGGCGGCGAAGATCGTCAATGTGGAGAGTGTTCTTTCGCATGCGCCCCACGAACTTTCCGGCGGGCAGAAGCAGCGTGTCTCTCTTGCAGGTGTCATGACGGGAGACGTTCGCGTGCATCTCTTTGACGAGCCTCTTGCGAATCTGGATCCCGCCACGGGAAAACAGGCGATTGAACTGATCGACGAGATCCACCGCCGCACGAATGCCGCTGTGATCATCATCGAACACAGGATCGAAGACGTCCTGTGGCGTGATGTTGACCGGATCGTCCTTGTCAACGATGGCAGGATCATCGCGGATATGCATCCCGATAAACTTCTCTGCGACGACACGCTGAAGAACGCGGGGCTCCGTGAGCCGCTCTACATCACCGCGCTGAAATATGCCGGCGTCAAAATCACGCCTGACATGCACCCGCAGCATATTGAGTCCATCGTCCTCAGCGACGCCGTCAAACAGCAGGTCGCCGACTGGCTCGTCCGTACACCTCCCGCACCGCCTGTTCCGTTGGGGGAAGAGATCTTCCGTGCGGAGCATATCCGGTTCGCCTACGGCAACGGGCATGAAGCGATCCGGGATGTCAGTTTTTCCCTGCACAAGGGGGAGATCATGTGCATCGTCGGGCAGAACGGAGCCGGAAAATCCACCTTCTCCAAACTGATCTGCGGGTTCGAGACGCCCCAAGAGGGGAAAATGTTCCTCAAGGGTGAAGATCTTGCCCCGCTGACAATCAAGGAACGTGCGGATTACATCGGTTATGTCATGCAGGATCCGAATCAGATGATCTCCAAGACCATGATCAAAGAGGAAGTCGGGCTTGCCCTGACACTGGACGGAGTTCCCGAGGAACAGGTGGAGGAGAAAGTCATTTCCACCCTCCGTGTTTGCGGGCTTTATCCTTTCCGCAACTGGCCCATCTCGGCGCTGAGTTTCGGTCAGAAGAAACGCGTGACCGTCGCCTCCATTCTGGCAATGGGACCGGAGATCATCATTCTGGACGAACCCACCGCCGGTCAGGATTTCAAGCACTATACCGAAATCATGGAATTCCTGCTGGAGTTGAACCGGGAGGGCGTGACCATCGTCATGATCACCCACGACATGCATCTGATGCTGGAATACTCGCCCCGTGCAGTTGTTTTCACCGACGGACAGATCATCTGCGACGATACCTCTGCCAATGTCCTGACCGATCCTGACCTGATCCGTCAGGCCAATCTGAAGGAGACCTCCCTGTACACCCTGGCGCTCCGCTGCGGTCTGGATGATCCGAGAGTATTCGTTCAGCGCTTCATTGACTATGACAGGAGCGTGCGCGGACGATGACGAATCTTTTCAATTATCTCGCCAAAGACTCCCCCGTGCACCGTCTGACCGGCGCCACAAAGCTGGCGGCGCTGCTTCTTCTGTCCTTTGCCAGCATGACGACCTTTGACACGAGGCTGCTCATCGGGATCACTCTCCTGACCTTTATCATGTTCGCTGTCTCCAAGATCCGGCTCAGCGAAGTCAAATCGCTGCTCTGGTTCACCCTAGTCTTCATGCTGCTGAACAATTTCCTGATCTATGTCTTTGAGCCGGAACAGGGCGTTCTTCTCTACGGGACAAGGAATGAGATCTGCCGGATCGTCGGAAGGTATACACTGACCAAGGAACAGCTGTTCTACCATCTGAACGTGGTACTGAAATATCTCTGCATGATCCCGCTGGTCATTCTGTTCGTTTCCACCACAAATCCAAGCGAGTTCGCCGCGTCCCTGAACCGGCTCGGCGTGAACTACAAGATCTGTTATTCCGTTTCCCTTGCCCTCCGGTATATTCCGGATGTCCAGCGGGAATACCATGACATCTCCATATCTCTGCAGGCCAGAGGCGTGGAAATGACAAAAAAAGAGCGGTTCATGAAGCGGATGAAAAATGTTGTCAGCATCCTCTTCCCGCTGATCATCACCAGCATGACGAAGATCGAGGTCATTTCCAACGCCATGGAATTGCGGTGTTTCGGAAAGAACAAAAAGCGCACCTGGTATGAATCCCGGCCTTTCCGTGCAGCGGACTACGCCGTGATCATCGTCTGCGCCCTGATACTGGGTCTCTCCATAGCCCTCCAGTTTGTGAACGGCGGAAGATATTTCAATCCCTTTGTCTGAATCCCTTAACATGCAAACAGGACTGTCCTGAAAGGGACAGTCCTGTTTTGGTTTTCATGAAAACACGTCCTGCTACTCCAGCCACTGGATAAAAGCAGTCTTGTCCGTGCTGTTGTAGCCGCAGTTCCGGTAGACCCTCAGTGTGGCTTCCTCCTTCGCTCCCGTCAGCAGCATTATCTTGTAGCAATTTGCCTTTTTCGCGATCTCCCTCGCGTAATCCAGACATTCTGATGCAAATCCTCTTCCGCGGTAGTCCGCGTGTGTCACCACATTCTCGATCAAAGCGTACGGCCGGACATTCCTTGTCAGGTTCGGGATCACGACACAAACGCAGGAGGATACGATCCTGCCGTCCACTTCGTTCACGATGATGTGATGGTTCCCGTCTCCGAGGATCGATGTCCATGTATCCGCCAGTTTTTCGGACATTTCCGGCACTGTCTCTTCATGCAGGAACAGATACAGTTCCAAAAGCGCATTGAGTTCGTTTCCGTGGATCTCTCTGACCATTCTCCCTCCTTCGTATCGTGTCAGCGGCGCTTCCGCAAATTTCTCATCCGATCTTGTACCACGGATGCGTCCCCGTGACGCGGAATCCAACGGAACATGCAAGGCGCATGGACCCCTCGTTCAGAACATCGCAGGACCATTCCGGCTCTTTTCCCTGCCGGAGCGTCTCTTCCACCATGGCGGCCGAAACGATCTTCCCGTACCCTTTGCCGCGGTATTTCTCGCCCGTTTCCACCCCGATATCAACATATTCCGACGAAACCGCGGACGAAAAAGCGCAGGCCAGCACCTCATCGTCCCGCGTCAGATAATACCCGAATCCGTTTTTTAAAAATTCTTCGCTGTTTCTCCAGGAGAAATCCGGGACGATCCTGCCCTTCAAGTCGTGGTAATTCCTCTGCGTGACGGGAACGATCTGGCATCCCGCCGGGATCTCCGGCATACCGGAGGAACCCTCAAACCCGAAAACATACCGTTCCCGCCGGGAAACATCCTGAAAGTCCCGGAACAGACCGTCATCTTCCGTCTGGATAGCCAAACGGCCGCTGTGTCCCTCCAGCGGATTCTGCATCATGGCGTGGAGCCAGTTCTGGACCTCCCCGTCGCATCTTCCGGCAACAAACCCGAACCCGCAGTAATGCCAGTACAGGACAGAAGACGGGGTCCGCGTATCATCCGCGAACACCTCGCCGCTTTGGCACCCTTCCGCAACAGACAGGGGATAGACCTTTTCAATGCGGATCGTCTCAAGAAGATGTTGAGCTTTTCCAAAATCCAACAGTTTTTTCATGTCATAATCCATCCCGGATCATACCGGGATCTCAAACACCAGTGTCTCATACGGCCCCAGATCAAACCGCAGCGTGTTCGGATGTCCGTCGCAGTCCGTCCGTTCCGTGGTGACCGTCCATCCCTCTTTCTGCCTTCCGGGAAGGGTATCCTCCGTGCTGAAGATCTTCCTGTAGGTGCCGGGAACCGGTGTGCCCACCGTGTAGCCGTTGTACCGGATCGGGGAAAGATTGCACACCGACAAAAGTGCGCCCTCGTAATTCCAGGGATTCCGCCGGATAAAGCTGACCGTGCTCCGCATGGCGTCATCCCGGTTGATCCATTCAAAAGAGCGGGGGTCCTGCGCCTCGACCGACAGGCAGGAATAGGAGCTGTACAGTCCCAGAAGTCCCCGGACGCACTCCATAACATCCCTGTGCCACATGTCATCCGCATATCCCCAGTTGATCTCCCGGTCTTCCGACCATTCCCGATCCTCTGCGAATTCCTGTCCCATAAACAAAAGCTTCTTTCCGGGGAACAGGAACTGCATAGCGTACAGGGTCTTCAGTCCGCCGAATTTGTCCGGATCTGCCCCGGGCATCTTTCCCAGCAGCGACCGTTTCAGATGAACCACCTCATCGTGGGACAAAACCAGAATAAACTGCTCCAGAAACGCGTAATCGATCGTATGAGTCAGCTGCCCGTGATGATATCCGCGGAACAGCGGATCCTTCTGGAAATATTTCAGGGTATCATTCATCCAGCCCATGTTCCACTTGAACATGAACCCCATACCGCCCTCTTCCACCGGTTTTGTGATCCCCTCCATCATGGAGGAATCCTCCGCGATCAGATAACCGCCGGTAGTGGATCGAACCGTCTCGTTGAGCTGTTTCAGAAACGCGATCCCTTCCAGACTCTCGGTTCCGCCGTAAATGTTCGGTCTCCACTGGGACCGTCCGAAACTGGCATATAACATCGCCGCCACGGCATCCACCCGCAGTGCGTCCAGATGGTACTCCCTGATCCAGAAGACCGCGTTTGAGATCAGATAGTTCCGGACCTCCGGTTTTTTGAAGTCAAATGCCTTTGTCCCCCATTCCGGATATTCCTCCAGCAGCGGATCATCCGGCTCGTAGAGATGCGTTCCGTCAAAGGATTCCAGTCCGAAAACATCTTTCGGAAAATGCGCCGGTACCCAGTCCAGGATCACCCCGATTCCGTGCCTGTGCATCGTCTCCACAAAATACCTGAAATCATCGGGAGTGCCATAGCGGCTGGTTGGGGAGTAGTAACCCGTGACCTGATACCCCCAGGATCCGTCAAACGGATGCTCACAGACGCCTATCAGTACAACATGCGTGAATCCCATATAGTTCACATATTCAGACAGTTCATCCGCCAGCCGCCTGTAATTCAGGAATCCGTCTGGGCCGAGGCGGTAATCCTTTTTCCAGGAGCCGAGATGCACCTCATAGATCGCCATGGGCCTGGCCGGCGCATCGGACGCGGATACACCGTCCATATACTCCGCATCGCACCACTTGTATCCGTCAAGATCCCAAACAATGGAAGCATTCATGGGACGGAGCTCGGAATAAAAAGCAAACGGGTCCGCTTTGTACCGCAGAATCCCGTCTTTGCCCGTTATCGCGTACCTGTACAGATCTCCTTGCGTGACATCCGGAATGAAACGTTCAAATACCCCCGTATCCGACCCGGTCATGACATCCGCCCGGATGTCCCAGCCGTTCCGGTTCGTCAAAACGCTGACACTCTGTGCACCCGGTGCCCATACAAGGAACCGCGTTCCCTGCCGGCCGTTCTCTTCGCAAAGATGCGCACCCATCTTCCGGTACAGTTCATAATTCTTTCCTTCATGAAACAAGTAACTGTCGTAGTCCGAAAACAGCATCCGGGAGCCCCTCCTAACCGTTTTTTTTATTATACCCCTCACGGCGGCCCGACAGCAAACCCGGAATCCGCGTCTCTGCGCGTATTGCGGTGCTTTTCGTTTCCGCATAACAAAAACTTCCCTTTTCCTGCCCTCAACAGTTATAATGGTATGAAGTTATTCTCATAAAGAACGGAAGGAACCATCCATATGGAACAGCAGAATCAGGAACAGCCCATTGCCGTCGCAAAATTTACGCCAACGGAAGAAACATATCAAAACATGATTTTTCTGATGAATCTTCGGAGAAACCGTGCCATCCAGTTGGGCGGAGCCGGTCTTATCCTTTTGAGCGGTCTGCAGCTGTATCTCAAATCCTCCACCAGAATGCACATTGCTCTGCTTTGCCTTCTGGCCGGAATAGGGTTCCTCTTCGTCGCAATCGGGAAATTCTATCCCGGTGTTCAGGGGAAAAAAGCCTACAAGGATCTGATGGAGCAGTTCGGCGGGCATGAGCATCTGCCAGTCATGGTCCAGTCCTTTTACACCGATCATGTGGATGTCCACTCAGAAAAATCCACGAAGATCCGCACGTATAAGTATGCCGATATGACCGATATCCGTGAGAACGCGGATATGATCGTATTCGTTTTTTCCAAGAATATCGGAGTTGCTGTGCCGAGAAAGGCCTTTGTGGAAGGAAAAGGATATGACGTTTCCAAACTGATCCGGAACAACTACAAATTCACGGCCTCCACTTCCCTCTACCTCCCGAAAGATACCCGGGAAATTCTGCAAACGCCGAAAATGTGACCGTCTGAAAACACAATAATCAGTCCGCGTACGGATTAGGATTGGACCAGTTCCACGTACGTGATTTGTGTCTGTCCGTATAGAAGTAATTTCTAGTTCCGTTCCCGCGGAAATAGAGATAATTGCTGGGCAGCACACGGCCGACGGAAGACGCGCCGTTCATTTCCTGATGCCATCTGTCAACCACATCCACAACCAGTTTGTAGTACTTTCTGTCAATACTCAGTGACTGGTTGTACCGGTTGAACTGTCCCTTGTGCTCAAGAACATCCTTGACCGTGTCTTCATACACTTCGGACTGGACCCGGTTCAAAATGCGCCATACGATGGCAGCCTGTTCTTTGGTGGAGTCGATACCCCTTGCCTTCGCCCAGACAGTCTGCGCCATCATGGTCAGCTCATGCTTTGTCGGATAGTACTTGGCCAGATATTCCTCCCGGGACTCTTTATACGGATCTCCGAGTCCCCAGGTCCATGCGTAACCTTTCTGCCCGATATATACAGAATCCGTAACAAACCAGTTGTGAACATTGTCACCCCAGTAATATCTGTACTCATGAGGCAGGGTACGCAATTCGCTGGTTTCACCGGAATCCCGCTCGGCCTGCCATGCATCGTAGATATCCTCCGCCAGTTCCTCATGATGCGGCAGGACAGGATTGTCTTCATGCCATCCGCCGAACTGTTCCTTATCGGAGACCACCTCGTAGATAGTACTTCCGTACATCCTGCTGTCCAGACGGTTCAGAACGCACCAGACAACAGCCGCCTGCTCCACTTTGGAGTTGATGCCTCTCGCTTCTCCCCAAACGGTTTGTGCAAGAAGGCGTATGCAACCGGATCTGCTGTTCCTGGAAGCCTGAGAGACGGCCGCTTTGGCCTCCTCCTGATCCAGCACCTCCACCTGATAGGTCTCGGTGTTCTTGATCTCTGCTGCCGTTTCCGCAGCACTGTTGACCGCCATGTCCGCTGCAACGTTGTCACCCGGGTTGATAACAACAGTACGTTCGACCGCCGGCTCCGGCACAACCGGTTCTTCCGGTGCCGCAGCCATCTCCACCGCCGCCGGTTCTTCCTGTGCCGAAACAGGCTCCTCGACCGCCGTCTGGACCTCTCCCGCGGCAAGTGCCTCACTGGCAAAAAGCTCACCTGCAAAACTGGCTTCCAAAATCAGAAACACCGCCAGAATAACAGCAATCAAGCCTTCAAATACCGTTTTCAGTTGTACTTTCCTAAGCCAGTTCAGCATTCAACCGATTAACATCTTTCATTCATCCCGTAAGGATTGGAAACCATCCGGAGATGAGTTTATAAAGGTAGCAATTCTACGTTAGAAATACACAATAAATTGTATTATTATAGATGGTATAAATCAACATCAAGTGTTCGATCAAATGTTAACAAACAACTAATTATGCGGGTTTTAGGGCGTTTTCTGTTACAAAACTATGAACACCGGATAAAAAATCAGGAGAAAAAACAATGGAATCTTTTTTTATCAAACCGTCTCTCGACCAATGGCTTGCCCAGGCAAAAGCTGAACCGGATTCCGGAAAAGCCGGAATGTTTCTGTTCCATAACGGCGTCGTCCGTTCCACCCCGCGAAGAGAAGCGCGCGAGGGTGTAACCGGCCTTCCCTCCGTCCGGGCGATCCGGTTCCATTATGACGGCGAAAAAGTCTTGAAAGCAGAAACAGACACACGGGCGATGCCCGGTGTCTGCTATGTGAGAACCTGGTTGAATGACGGAACTCTTTCCGTCGGAGAAGACCTGATGCTTGTCCTGGTCGGCGGAGATACACGTCCGCACGTGATCGCGGCACTTGAATACCTAGTCGGCAGGCTCAAATCAGAATGCGTCTCAGAGGAGGAACTCTTCTGATCCGTCGCCTTCAGGCTTGTTTCTTTGCCGCCTCCGCCAGCTTTCTGGCTGCTTCCGCCCGTTCCTCGCAGATCTTGCTCCAACTGGGCAGTGTCTTCTGCAATTCCGCAAACCGGTCCATGATCTCCGGCACATGGATCCCCTGCGGGCAAATACTCTCGCAGTTGCCGCAATGCAGGCAGGCGGAAGGCCATTCTGTTTCCGGAACGGACTCCAGCCGCATGGAGACCGTAACCCCGCCCCCGAACTTTGCCTCATTGTAGTCCCTGATCAGTCCGGGGATATTCAGCTCGGCAGGGCATCCATCGCAGCAGTATCTGCATCCTGTACAGGGAACGCTGTCCTTCATCTTCTCCGCAAATCCAAGGAGCAATTCTTTTCCCTCCGCCGGCAGAGGTGCCTCTTTTTCGAAAGTGCGGACATTCTCCTCCATTTGCGGTTCGTCTGACATTCCGCTCAGGATGACGGTGCCTCCCGGAACATCCTCAAGAAAACGCAGTGACCAGGAGGCGGTACTTCTTTCCGGCTCCAGGCGGCGGAGCTGCTGCTCCATCTCCTCCGGCAGAGAGGCAAGTTTTCCTCCCCGGACCGGTTCCATGACCCAGATGGGGATCCCCGCCTCGTTCAGAATCCGGACCTTCTTTTCGCCTTCCTGCAGCGTCCAGTCCAGATAGTTCAGCTGGATCTGGCAGAATTCCATGTCCTTCCCCCACACATCCAGAAATGCTTTGAGATTCTCCGGCGCGCCATGGGAGGAGAACCCGAGATGACGGATCCTGCCCGCCTTCTTCTGCTCCAGAAAATAGGGAATGATATTCCACTTCGGATCCAGATATACATCGATATCATACTCGCAGACATTGTGCAGCAGATAAAAATCAAAATAGGAAACACCGCATTTTTTCAGCTGATCCTCAAATATCTGTTCCGGATCGTATGTATCGGCTTTCTGATGTCCGGGATACTTGTCGGCAAGAAAGTATGATTCCCGCGGATACCGGCTCAGGATCTTCCCTATGACCAGTTCAGACTTCCCGCTGTGATAGGGATACGCGGTATCGTAGTAATTGACGCCGTTTTCCATGGCGATCCGGACCATTTCCTCCGTCCTTGCCTCATCAATGGATTGGTCCTCCCTGAGGGGAAGACGCATTGTACCGAATCCGAGTTTGGAAAGTTTCAGACCTTGAAAATCGCTGTACAGCATACCGTAACCACTCCGTTTCCGATATATATTGTCTCTATAGTTTACACGATTTTCCGGTGAAGCAAAAGACTTGACTGTTTGACCCGGCATCCGTTCCTCTCCCACGGTTCTTGACAAAAAGTGCTCAGACATATGATTATAATTTAAAGCCGATCAGGGGAAGACATCCCGCCACGCGGAAGAATGCCTGACCTGGCGGAAAGCGATACCGCGTTCCCCATTTCAGATGTCTGTCCCTCGGTCCGCCCACATCGGCTGATTATCAGAAATGAGGTCTCCTATCATGAAAAAAATCCATTTGGCTCTTATCTGTCTGCTTTGTGTTATCCTCTGCATGGCCGGATGCGCATCAAGCAGGAACGCCGGCTCGGAAGAGGTCAAAACCCTGTCAGCACGGGAGATGAAATCAAAGTATTCCATCAAAACCACCGCAAGAGATACAAAGGTCATCATTGACGGGGATTTTCAGACTCTGAATGATGATACGTACGCCCTCTTTACGCTCCTGAAAGCAGATGAACTTGGTTTTCTCGATCTGCTCGGTATCACCACAGTCGGAGGCAATACCCTGATCGCGGGAGCGGCTTACGATGTTCTGAACCAGCTGGAGAGAGTGGACCGTGCAGATGTACCCGTCTATCTCGGATACGACATTCCTCTGACCGGGTTCAAGGATCAGGACAAACTCCAAAACACCATCGGAAAGATGGGGTATTTGGGCGCATACCGTTTCATTGACCAGTACACCACCGACTACAAAAAGGCAAAGGAGCTCGGGATCAGCGTTTCGCCCCTTCCGGACCCCGTGACGGAGCCCCGGACGGATATGGATGCCGTGGATTTTATGATCAGTCAGGTACATAAGTATCCGGGGAAAGTCTGGATCCTGTCCCTGGGTGCCCCTACCAATGTAGCCAAAGCCGTCATGAAAGACCCGACATTCGCGCAGGACGCAGCCGGGATCTTTTACATGGGCGGTGTCTATGAAGCTTCCGGTGAAGAGTTGAAAAATATTGAGATCAACTTCTGGTATGATCCGGATGCCACCAACATCTGCCTCGCGGCTCCCTGGAAAGCCCAGCGGATCATTTCCCACGACGCGGCGACCACCTGCACCAAAGGAGCCGACAGTTACCGGATGTTCAAGGAAAAGCAGGGCACCGAAATCAACAAATACATCGTTGAATCTCTCGCTCCCATCTATGAAAACGGGAAAGAGGAAGCCCTCCTGTTCTGCTGGGATCCCATGGTTCCGGCA
>R25__coassemble_1118_pt1 | contig 14083 bp, 11 predicted proteins | sample R25__metabat2_low_PE_047 | metagenome-assembled genome bin R25
TTCCGTTTAACCCGCTGAAAGATCCCGAGCTGTTAAAAGTATCAAGAGAGAATGACTGGGGAATAGAATTTTCCCATCCGATCGAGGATCAGATCGGCGGTCAGATCAAAGCCGGTTTTATACTGACAGATGTTTTTGAAGACACAAACAGTTTCGGTCCTCTTCATGATCACAATGTCCCCGCATTCTTCGCGACGCGTTCCGTAAAACCGTAAAAAACCATGGAGCAGAAAGCGCAGAAAACCCTTTCACAAAAGCACGAACTGTTTTCAGAGACTCCCGTTCCAAAAGCCTTGATGACTCTTGCGGTCCCAACCGTCATCAGCCAGCTTGTAACGATGGTCTATAACCTCGCGGACACTTTTTTCGTCGGAAAAAGCAACGATCCGGTCAAGGTCGCTGCCGTTTCCGTCTGTTTCCCCCTTCTTTTCCTGATGAACGCTTTCTCCAATCTGTTCGGAATCGGAGGCGGAAGCCTTGTCGCACGTCTGCTCGGACAAAAGCGAGACAGCGATGCGCGAAAAGTCGCCGTCTTTTCTCTGTACGGATCCATTTTTCTTGGAATAATTTATGTTCTCCTGATTGCAGTTTTCCGGGAACCGATTCTCGCCTTCCTAGGCGCAAGCGAAAACACCTCAGCACACTGTCAAGACTATGTCTTCTATGTAATCCTGCTCGGAAGTATACCCACGATCACGGGGCTGACCGTTTCCCATCTGCTTCGGAACGAAGGTTTCTCCACCATTGCCAGCATCGGTCTGACCGGGGGAGGGATCCTGAACATAATCCTGGATCCTCTTTTTATGTTCGTTATCCTCCCTGCAGGTCAGGAAGTCAAGGGAGCAGCCATTGCAACATTGATTTCCAACTGCGCAGCCCTTTTGTTTTTCGTTGTTATTCTCCTGTTCCAGAAGGAGAAGAGCATACTTTCACTGAATCCCCGAGTCGGCATACCGGAAAAAGAACAGATCAAAAGCATCTTTCTCGTTGTCCTTCCATCCGCAATTGCCTAAGGCCTGGCAAATCTCGCCAATATGTTTATGACCCATCTGTCCGCTTCCTACGGAGATATCACCCTTGCCGCAACCGGCATCGTCAAAAAAATAGACATGCTCCCAATGAATACCGGAATGGGGCTCTGTCAGGGCATGATCCCCCTGGTAGCCTACAATTATGCCTCCGGCAATTACAAGAGGATGCGTCAGGTCATTCGGACTGCGCGCACGTGGGGACTGATCTTCGCAGGAATTTGCATCCTTTGTTTTGAAACCCTGGCGCCGTCTATTGTACGGTTCTTTATCCTTGATCCCGACACCGTTCGGCTCGGGTCCCGTTTCCTCCGCATCGCAGTACTGACGACACCGTTAACGATCGTTGTCTTTCAAACGAATTACTCCTTCCAAGCCATCGGCTGCGGAACTTATTCCCTGATCATATCCGTCTGCAAACAGGGGATCCTGTATATTCCGCTCCTGTATCTGGCAAACTATCTCTTTCAGATGGACGGAGTCATGGGCGTTCAAATTGCCGCGGATATTCTGACGTTGCTGATCGCTTTCCTTCTCTGGAGATACAAAGTCGAACCGATGCTCAGGCAAAAGGAACTTAAACAAAAATCTGAATACTCGCACAAAACCCGACAGCAATGAAAAAGAGCCCTCGCGGGGCTCTTTTATTCAATAATTCATTTTTTGTCCGGTATAATGAACGCTCCGCATCATTTGACGGAATCAAACCCAACCTTATGATATACCTTTCCGACCGTCTTTCTCGCTCTTCTCTGAGCCTTTTCTGCTCCTTTGAGAAGTGTATCGTTCAGATACTTTTTGTCCTGAAGAAGTTTTTCATACTCTTTCTGGACCGGCTCTAATGCAGCAACGACCGCATCCGCTGTGCGGGCTTTCAACACTCCGTATCCCTGCCCCTCCAGTTCATTGACCAAAGCATCCATTGGCTGCCCCGAACACGCGGAACAGATAGTAAGCAGGTTGTAAACACCGGCGCGCTCCGGATCCGCGGCAATTACGCCCTCGCAGTCCGTAACGGCACGTTTGAGTTTCCGAACAATAGTATCCGGATCATCCAGCATAGCAATGTACCCGTTCGGATTCGGATCGGACTTGCTCATCTTGCTGGTAGGATCCTGTAGGCTCATGATCCTGGCGCCAACCTTCGGAATATAAGGCTCCGGTACCACGAAAGTTTCCCCATATGCCTTATTGAACCGTTCTGCGAGATCCCTTGTCAGTTCCACATGCTGTTTCTGATCAGCTCCCACCGGGACAAAATGTGCCTGGTAGAGCAGAATGTCGGATGCCATCAACACAGGATAGGTAAAAAGCCCCGCATTGATGTTGTCCGCATGTTTGGCACTCTTGTCCTTGAACTGCGTCATCCGGTTCAGTTCGCCCATATAAGTGTTGCAGTTCAGAACCCAGGACAGCATAACATGTTCCGGTACCGTTGACTGAATGAAAAGCGTTGACCGTTCAGGATCGATTCCGCACGCCATAAATAAAGCAGCGGCCTCCACGCTTCTCCGCCTCAGATCCGCCGGCTCCTGCCGAACCGTGATAGCATGCATGTCCGCAACCATGTAATAGGAATCAAATTCCTCCTGCATGGCGACAAAGTTTTTGAGCGCGCCGAGGTAGTTTCCCAGTGTCAGCCTGCTGGTTGGCTGGATTCCGCTCAAAACTGTCTTTCTTTGATTTGTCTGATTTATCTGTTCCATTTGGCCTCTTATCCATAAAAAATTTTGCGAGCAAGCCGTAAGCCGAGTTCTGTCTAAGGACGACCATCTATCTCTGGCCCGATGTTACCATCGGGCTCATGCGATTACCGGGAGCGTAGCGGGCAGCTATTAAATGCTCTCATTCCAATCTTGCACCGGGTGGGGTTTACAGGGCGGACAAGTCGCCAAGCCGCCGGTGAGCTCTTACCTCGCCTTTCCATCCTTACCTGTCAAAAACAGGCGGTTTATTTCTGTTGCACTTTCCTTGGAGTCGCCTCCACCGGGTATTACCCGGCACCCTGCCCTATGGTGCTCGGACTTTCCTCCCCGCGCTCATCACGAGGGGCAGCCGTCTGTCTTACTCGCAAAAATATTCAATTCTCTTCACTGTAAAGAATACGTCCACAGTTTTCGCATTCAATCACAGCATCCTGTGCCATCAGTTTTTTCAACATGACCATCGGAAGGGACATGTTGCATCCGCTGCATTTCCCTCCGACAACAGGGACCACAGGAAGAGCGTAGTGCTGTCTGACCTTTTGATATTTAGAAAACAGCACCGGATCCGCTTCCTTCTGAATCCCCGCAAGTTTCGCATCAATTTCAGCAAACTCGGCAGCGTTCTGAGCACGTTCTTTCTCACAAACGATACGAAGCTGGTCGTACTCTTTTTTGACATCCCGGGCGACCTGATTCGTCTTCTGATATTCTTCTTTCGCTTTTTCAATCTCCGCCTTGAGACGTTTTGCTTCCCGGATCGCCTGCCCGATCTCTCTGGACAGCTTTTCAATATCCTTGCGCAGTTCCGTCATTTCTTCCGCGGTGCTCTCATCATCGCCCTGAATCGTTTTCAGTTCATCTGTTTCCAGTTCGATCCGGTCCTGAAGCTTCTGCATCTGCTCCGCCAGTCTGGATGCCTGTTTGGCTTTCTCTTCCATTTCGTCGGACAGTTTCTGATTCGTTGCCTGCTGGTTCTTCAGAATTTGATGGAGACGGTTAAATTTCTGTCTGGAAGGCGTGGAACGGACATTTTGCTCCAGTTCCTGTTTCTTCTGTTCTGTCTGCTGATACAGCAGCAATGTCTCTAATTTGCTCATCTCTATCTCCCTCTCCCTTGTCCTTTTCTCCCTTGGACAAAAGGGCTAAAGTTTATTATACATCTTTTCGTGTTCCCTGCAAATGCTCCGTTTTCAAAAAGAATCCGGATAATTTTCCAAAAGTCTGGAAAGCATCTGCTCTTTTTGGAGAAGGCCGTCTTCTCCGTCCGTTCCCGCGGCTTCCCGGGCTTTCACCGCATACCTGTCCCGAAGTTCTGTCACATAGTCCACAAGCAGCGGGGTCCGCATTTGAAATGCTTTGTATCCCACTGAATACAGATCCTTTGGAAACACTTCCGGCCACTCCTGCCTGTTTATCTGCTTTCTGACAGAAAAGACCTGATAATACTTCCGTCCCTCCCGTACGATCCGGTCCTGCAGAACATGAAAGTTGTTCAGGTACAGATAAGCCCGCAACTCTTCTATTCCGCTCATGGGTTGCAGAATAAACAGCGGGGAATGTTCCGTCGGGATCTCTCCATTCTCCAGAATCCCTGCGATCGTCTCTCCTCCCATTCCGCAGATGAACACCGCATCGGGAGATAAACCACGCACCGTTTCCAATCCGTCTCCCACCGCGCAGACCAGGCGTTCGGAAACACCGGATTCTTCCGCTGCCCGCTCGGCTTTCTTTAAGGATTCCCTGCTGATATCCGATGCGATCCCCCGCCATGACGGATTTCGGGAAAGAAGGCAGCATATCAGCTGCCCGTGGTCGCACCCGATATCTGCGATCAGTGCCTGCTGCGGAAGATCCGAAAGTAGCGAGGCGGCTTCCGCAAGCCTGGGCTTCAGGCGGATCATACAGAAATCTCCTTCAAAGGCTTCACATAATCAATCGGACCACCGCCAAGGCATTCCTCCCCGTCGTAGAAAACGACCCATTGTCCGGGAGTCACAGCTCTTTCCGGAGCCCCGAAAACAACGTGAGCACCTTCTCCGTTCAATTCTACCGGGACCGGCCGGTCCGGCTGCCTGTAACGGAATTTCGCCGTGCATGAAAAATCTGTTTCCGGAACATTTCCGGAAATCCAGTTGATTTTATCCGCATCCAGCCAAAGAGAAAACAGTTCCTCGTGTTCTCCCTGCTGCACGATCAGAAGATTCCTTTTCAGATCCTTTCCAATCACAAAAAAACTTTCTCCCGTTCCTTCAGGCTGTCCCCCAATGCCAAGTCCGCGTCGCTGACCCAGAGTGTAGTACATCAGTCCGTCATGTCTTCCGATGACTTTCCCCTTCTCCGTCACGATATCTCCTGGCTGTGCCGGAAGAAACTGCATCAAAAACTTTTTGAAATTTCTTTCCCCGATAAAGCACACCCCTGTGCTGTCCTTTTTTTCCGCATTGGAGAATCCCTGCTCTCTGGCGATTCTCCTGACCTCATCCTTTTGCAGTTCCCCAATGGGAAAAATGGCAGTACGCAGCTGTTCCTGCGTCAACCCTGCAAGAAAGTAGGTCTGATCCTTCCCATTATCCAAAGCGCGCAGAAGTCGGGTGTTGCCGTCTTTTTTGTCCAGCCTCGCATAATGACCCGTCGCCAGACCATCCGCACCCGCTCGGAGCGCAAAATCCAGAAATGCCCGGAATTTAATCTCGCAGTTGCAGAGCACATCCGGATTCGGAGTCCTTCCGCGCCGGTACTCCTCCAAAAAATAGGAAAACACACGGTCCCGGTATTCCTGCGAAAAATTGACGGCATAATACGGGATCCCGATCGCATCGGATACGCTCCGGACGTCCTCGTAATCCTGCGCTGCCGTGCAGACACCGTCATCGTCCTCTTCTTCCCAGTTTTTCATGAACACACCGGTAACGTCGTATCCCTGCTGTTTAAGAAGATACGCCGCAACCGTGCTGTCCACGCCGCCGGACAGGCCGACTATCACATGCTCCGCCTTCATTCCGTTATTTCTCGGAAACGGATGTGACTTCAAATCCACATTCCTCCACAGTCTCACGGATCGCCTGTTCCTCTCCGTCAAACCCGAACTCTGCCGTGCCGATCTGTACGGACTGAACATCCGCGCCCATCTGCTTCAATGCTTCCGTGACCTTTTTCACACAGCGCTCGCAGCCCATGCCGTCGATCTTTACCGTAAACTGTCTCATTCCTGCCTGCCTCCTTGTAAAAACACTGTCTCCCGAATACGCTGGCACAGGGCGGTATATCTCCTTGTGTCGCGGTTGTTCTCCACCATAGTATGAATGGTCTCCGCTCTGCCGATGCAGCACACCTGTTTTTTGGCACGTGTCACTGCGGTATACAGGAGGTTCCTTGTCAGCAACATCGGAACACCTCCGCAAAGTGGAAGGATCACCGTCGGGAACTCGCTTCCCTGGCTTTTGTGAACGGAAATACAGTACGCGAGGGTCAGCATCTCCATCCTTTCGCAGTCATAGACCGCAAGCCGGTTGTCATCAAAAAGAACCGTAATCTCAGAGACTTCCGGCTCCACCCTGAAAACCGTTCCAAGGTCCCCGTTAAAGACACCTGCGCCTTCAGTCACAGATCCGTCCTTTTCTTTTCTCGTCCATTCGATTCTGTAATCATTCTGGATCTGCATGACCTTATCACCCTCGCGGAAAACAGTTTCTCCAAAAGACTGTTCTCTTTTGCCGGGTGCTTTCGGGTTCAGTGCCTTCTGCAGTTCCCTGTTGAGGTTGTTGACCCCGAGCGTTCCCTTTTTCATTGGAACTAGAACCTGCACATCCATGAGCGGTTCTTTTGTCTTCAGAATCCGTTCCGGGTGACTGCAAAGCCAAACTACCCGCTCCAACACCTGGTCCGGTGATTCCATCTGTTCGAACCGGAAATCCGATTCCGGATGGTTCAGATCAGGCATTTTACCATGGTTGATCGCGTAAGCGTTCTTTATGATATAGCCGCCGGACTGGCGGAATATCTCATTCAAACGAATGGTCCGGAAAGAGCCGCTCCGAATAATGTCGCTCAGAACATCCCCGCAGCCCACAGGCGGAAGCTGATCCGCATCCCCCACAAGAACCAGTCTTGTCCCGGGACGTACAGCTTTTAAAAATGCGTGCATCAGCGGGACATCAACCATGGAGACCTCGTCCATGATGACCATATCGCATTCCAACGGACTGTCCTCATCTCTGGTAAAACCTTCACCGGGAACATATTCCAGCAGTCTGTGGATTGTCTTCGCCTCCACACCGGTGGCCTCGGTCATCCGCTTTGCTGCACGTCCCGTAGGTGCACAGAGAACGAAGTCCATCTGCATCCGTTCCAGCACATCCGTTACACACCGGATAATTGTGGTCTTGCCGGTTCCGGGACCACCGGTAATTACCAGCAGACCCTCCTCCAATGCCGCGAGAACAGCATTCCTCTGCTGTTCCGCCAGTTCCACACCGAAGTCCGTCTGCTCATAAGTCAGTTTCAGAAAGGGATTCAGTACCGGTTTTTCGGATAAAATCAGCAGTTTTTCTGCTATCAGCTGTTCTGTCCTTCCCAGCCACGGAAAAAAGATCGCATCCTGATCATTGATCACACCAAAGCCAAGCTCTTCTTTTCTCAAAAGTTCATCCAACGCATCGGAAACCGATATCTCATCCGCTCCCAGAAGTTTCATCGCATATTCAACAAGCACAGTCCTCGGCAGAAAAGTATGCCCCGACTCCGTCCGCGCAACGTTCAGTGCGTACTGGATCCCGGCGCATAAGCGCACCCGGGAATTCTCGGAAAACTCCGGAATATTCCGCGCAATGCGATCCGCCGTGATAAACCCAATCCCCTCCACATCCTCAATCATCCGATAGGGATTGCTCTGAATCTTTGCCAGACAAAGGTCCCCGTAGATGCGGTACAGTTTCATGGCCTGTCCGACCGTAACGCCATAGGGTTCCAGTGCGAGCATGATCTCCCGGGTCTCCCGGTTCTCCCGGAAAGAATCCGAAATCATCCGGCACTTCTTTTGTCCAATGCCGCTGATCTCCATTAGACGTTCCGGTTCGTTCTCCAGAACGTTCAATGTCTCCATGCCGAATCTCTGGACAATGGCACGTGCCATAGCTTCTCCGACACCTTTGATCATCCCGTTTCCAAGATATGCCTCGATAGCTGAAATCGTGGCAGGAGCGATGATCTCACAGGAATCTGCGTGGAACTGTCTCCCGTATTTAGGATGACTGGTGAAATTTCCCGTCAGGGTCGCGCGTTCACCCCTGTTGCAAAGCGCAAGAGAACCGACCACGGTGATTCGTTCCATGGAATCCGTCAGGAACTCCAGAACGGAATAGCCGTTTTCCGCGTTTCTGAAAATAATGCTTTCCACAGATCCGGTCAGTTCCAAATGATTACTCCCTCGTTTGTTATGTGAACAGCTGTAACAGCATGCCGCTTCCGGCAGCCACAAGCACTGAATAGCCTATTACAAAGACATAATCCCTCGGACGCCGTTTCCCCTTCAGAAGCACCAGCATTCCGATTCCGGCAGAAGAGCAAAGCCCTGCAACTGCAGATCCAAATGAAATGACCCCCTGCAGATACAATTGTGTCAAAAGCACCGATGCGGCGCAGTTCGGAATCAATCCGATAAAAGCAGCGATCAGGGGCTGCAAAGGTCCCGGCAGAAGCAGCGTGCCGAGATGTTCTTCCCCGATAAAATGGATCGCCACAGCAATCAACAGGGTAAAAAGGAAAAGATATAAGAAAATCTCCAGCGTCCTTTTAAAGGTCGCCTTGAAAATATTCCCCAGTTTATCATCGCTCTTGCAGATATGCGGTGTCATGTTCTGTTCAAAACCTTCTCTCTGTTTCTTCAGAGACCAGACCGCATCCAGAAGAAATCCGGCTGCCATTCCGATGAACAGTTTAATAAACAGCAGCTTTGCGACTTCTTTCCAACCGTCCGGGTTCGCCAACAGAACCGGGATCGCTTCATCGGATGTAGAAAGAAACACAGCAACCAATGTCCCCGCGGAAGCAAATCCTCCGTTAAACAGTTCCGCGCAGGCAGCAGAAAAACCGCACTGCGGAACACACCCCAGAAGTGCACCCAGCGCAGGGCCAAACCTTCCTGAACCACGGATCGTTTCCACAAAGCGATCCGCCGCCCTGTGCTCGATATATTCCAGAAGAAAAATGGTTATCAGCAGAAAGGGCAGCGCCTTCACGCAGTCCAGAAAAGAATCCAGCAATATGTCCAACAAAGCTTCCACTGCAATCAAAAAACAGGCTCCCTTCCATAAAGGAGCGGGAGCCTTACTCCTTAGAAATCAATTCGCTCGCCTATATATCCGTCCAATTCTTCAATCGGCAAACGCACCTGTTCCATGGTGTCACGATCCCTGACGGTCACACAGCCGTCCTGTTCTGTATCAAAGTCCACCGTAATGCAGAACGGTGTTCCGATTTCATCCTCTCTGCGGTACCGTTTCCCAATACTTCCGGTCTCATCGAAATCTATCATGTATTTTTTGGAAAGCTGACCGTAAACTTCCATTGCTTTTTCGGAAAGTTTCTTGGATAACGGAAGCACTGCAGCCTTGAACGGAGCAAGTGCCGGATGGAAGCGGAGCACAGTCCTTGTTTCGCCATCTGCCAACGTTTCCTCGTCATACGCTTCGCACAGGAATGCCAGCGTAACACGGTCTGCGCCAAGAGACGGCTCCACACAATAAGGTATGTACTTCTGATTGGATACCGGATCCAGATATTCAAAGTTTTCTCCGCTGTGTGTTGCATGAGCTTTCAGGTCGAAATCCGTCCGATCGGCAATGCCCCAGAGTTCACCCCATCCGAAGGGGAACAGGAACTCAATATCCGTTGTTCCACGGCTGTAATGGGACAGTTCCTTCTGATCATGCTCACGCATTTTGATATGTTCCTCATTCATGCCGAGTGAGAGCAGGAAGTTTTTGCAGTACTCTTTCCAGTAGGCATACCATTCCAAATCCGTTCCGGGTTCGCAGAAGAATTCCAGCTCCATTTGTTCAAATTCACGGATACGGAAAATAAAGTTTCCGGGTGTGATCTCATTCCGGAATGATTTCCCGATCTGGGCAATGCCAAAAGGAATCTTTTTCCTCGTAGTGCGCTGCACATTCTTGAAATTGACGAAAATGCCCTGCGCGGTCTCTGGCCGCAGATACAGTTCGCTGGAAGAGTCCTCCGTAACACCCTGGAAAGTCTTGAACATCAAGTTGAATTTCCGGATGCCCGTAAAATCTGTCTTTCCGCATTCCGGACACGGAATCCCCTTCTCCTTAATGTAATCTTCCATTTCCTGATTTGACCATCCGTCCGGCTTGACGTCCAGTCCGTTTTCCTTGGCATATGCCTCAATCAGCTGGTCCGCACGGAATCTGGCCTTGCAAGCTTTACAGTCCATCAGAGGATCGGAAAACCCGCCAACATGTCCGCTGGCGACCCATGTCTCAGGATTCATGAGGATCGCAGCATCCATACCAACGTTATAAGGACTTTCCTGAACAAATTTTCTCCACCATGCACGTTTTACATTGTTCTTAAACTCCACACCAAGAGGGCCGTAATCCCAGGAATTGGCAAGACCTCCGTAGATCTCACTTCCCGGATACACGAATCCGCGTCCCTTGCAGAGTGCAACAATTTTATCCATTGTTTTTTCACAAGCCATTTTATTACCCTCCATTAATCCGATATTAATTATTGTTTCTAAGCCTCTTTTTGTCAAGGAACGAAAACATCTCCATCAGTTTCCAATGCCCGGTTCCTGTCTGAAGCGGATACCGAAAAAACGTCGGCTCCGTTCTTCTCAACCGCACTGAGGTTTCTTCCAATAATTGTACGTATGAGATTCTACTTTTAATTAAATAAAGTGCTCTCGGGAAAAATGCTGATAACCTTCCCCGGATTTGTCTGCCCAAAAAACCGTGCGGAAATACAACCCGTCAAATCATGGTCAAACCCTCGGAACGGCTTGGAAAAGCAGCACGCGGTTCAGTTTCCGGTCTCAAACAATCCGTTCATTTGTCTTGGATAGTTTCGTTGCTTTCAGACAGAGTACCGCAACTGTTCAAACTAATATTAGATGCGCCAAACAAGCCTAAAAGCTTGTCAATTAAACGGTTGTACCGTGTAACACTTTTCAACCCTTCAAGAACAAGCGACAGGCACAGTGATATAAGTGCCAGCACTAAGACTATCAAGGCAAAATGGCCAAAGGAATATGTGAAATCCTGCAAATATACAGTTTTGATAAATAAATGGACCAGAAAAATGTTCAGCGAGTGTTTCCCCAAAAAAGCCAGTCCCCTGTTCAACACCGGGATCGTATTGATAAACTCTACGCAAAAAAGAATAACAAGGACGGGAAAAATACCCCATGACAGTTCCCAATAATAAGCAACATCAATGTCCCTGTATACTTTATAGAAAACAAACAGCAGAAATGCCTCGACTCCGAAACGCAGCCACTTTCCCTTCTTATTAATTATCCGTTCTATCAAATTGTACTTTGCGAAGATCGTACCAAGAACAAAAACAAAAAGAAAAGGATAAACCCCACCGGTAAAAAGGTCGGTGCCCCGTTTGGCGGACAGTATTCTGGGAAGCACGATTAACAGTGCGGGGACCAGCAGCAAGTAATCATCCAGTTTCAACAAAAGCGGAACAAGAATAATGAAAATAAATACCGCACTCATATACCACCAAGCCATAAGCATGGAAGGCGAGCCAAAAAGATGTGACAACCCCAGGAAATCTATGAGCATGCCGATTACTCCGGAAGTAACCGATGATTTGAAATAGACCGCGGCAGTCCGGCCGCTGATCAACTGCGTAACAATTGCCGCAATTATCCACACAAACCAGTAACCGGAAAACGTCTTGACATATCTTGCAACAGTCCACTTTACGGGAGAAAGGCCATTCGGTTTCATACTGTTCTTTTTTGCATGCAGCCATAAACCGTAGCCCGAAGAAAACGCAAACATTGAAACACATATTTTGGCCATATCGGCCAGGTTTTCTATTTGGTCCCGTGAAAACGGAAAAAAGGAGATCGAATAGTTTTCAAATCGGCCGGGAAGAAAACAATGATGAAACAGAACCAGCAATATGGCAATGCCTTTGATCGCATTCGAACTGTTTTTGTCGTATCTGATCAATTTTCTGTCCATTATCCAAACTCCCGTTTTGCACGAATTATCTCACGATCACAAGCCTCCGCCTCAGTTAAATCAACCAAGACTCTCTGCCATGGATTCGGTATCAGCCGCGATACCGAATGTTACAAGCGATTCTCCCCGCCGGACATTTTTTAAGTACTGTTTCAAAGAGAATGTGGTGATTTTTGCATTGTTTTCAAGGGAATGCCATTGATTCATGAGTCTTTCTCATTCTAATATGCATCCACTCTTTCTGCAATCACTTTACCCCTGGGGTTAATCGCTCATGCCTCCCATCGTAAAAACTTTCTGAGCCGTTTTTGCCCGTACGCATGCGGAGCAGTCCGTCGCTGATTTTGAAATAGTGCGCCTGTTTTTGCAAATAAGTGTTATTATATATTGATTCACATAATTTTGCGCCAATCTATTTTGTTGCACAGAGGTTTCTGAATGGAAAGAGCAACCCATGCAATTATCAATTTGCAGAATCTAAGAGAAAACGTAACGCTTCTCCGAAAAGCAGCGGGACCGGATGCGAAATTTACAGCCGTCATAAAGGCAAACGCATACGGACACGGCATCGTGGAGGTCGCAAAATGCCTGGAAAAAGAAAAAGTGGATTTCTTTGCGGTTGCCTTAATGGAAGAAGGAATCCTCCTGCGTGAAAACGGCATTACAACGCCCATCCTGATTTTGGGAATCACCCCGGATGCACAGCTGGTCCATGTGATTGAGAACGATTTGATCCCCACCATCGCATCCCTGGATTCCCTTCGCGAAGCCAATCAAGTCGCTGCCTCTCTTGGAATGACCTGTCTCTTTCATCTGAAAATTGATACAGGCATGAACCGCATCGGAATAAAAACGCAGGAAGAGCTGAATACGATACTTGATGCGCTTCCGGAACTGCCCCATGTTTCACTGGCAGGCGTATTCACTCATTTCGCGAATTCTGAAGACCCAGCCTCCGATTATTGCCGGGAGCAGATGGATCTCTTTCAGTCTTTCGTTCATACTATTCGGGAACGCGGCTACTCCCCGATCGTACACGCATCCAACAGCGGTGCTGTCCTTTATCACCCGGAATGTGTTTTTGACATGGTCCGCTGCGGAATATCCATGTACGGATACAATCCCAGGGGCGTTCCGGATCCTTCTGTTCCCTTGAAACCGGTGCTTCAACTGGTTACAAAGGTTTCTTTTGTAAAACATGTGCCGGAAAACAGCACCATCAGCTACGGAAGAACCTTTACGACCGCCCGGGATTCCGTCATCGCCACACTGCCCATCGGTTACGGGGACGGTTACATGCGTTCCCTTTCCCGAAAAGCCTCCGTGCTGATCCATGGAAAACGCGCACCGATTGTCGGAACGATCTGCATGGATCAGTTGCTCGTGGACGTTACCGATATCCCAGGAGTCACATGCGGTGATGAGGCTGTCATGATCGGAAAGCAGGAAAATGAAGAAATCACCGCAGATGAGCTTGCTGATCTCGCCGGAACGATCAGTTATGAAATTTTGCTGGAAATAAACGATAGGGTCCCAAGAATTTATACCAACATATAACGAAATCCCCTCATGACCCAAGGAGGCCATATGGAAAACAATCAAAGCCGAAAACTCGGACTAGGAGCCTGTGTTGCCATTTTGATCGGCGGATGCATAGGAAGCGCCGTCTTCTCCCTTTCGGGGCTGACCATGTACTATGCAGGTCCCGCCTGTATCATTTCCTGGATCATCGCTGCCTTTATTATGTATTTCTATGGAATTCAAGTCACCGAACTGGCTGTCCGCTATCCAAAGTCCGGCGGCATCTTTGTGTTTCCTCAAAAAGCCCTTGGAGAGAATAAACCGCGCCGGGGAGCGTTTTGGGGATTCATCTCCATGTGGGGATATGTTGTATCAAATATCATCGCAATTGCTTTTTCCGCGATCTACGTCAGCACATATCTCAGTGCCGGTTTCCCCGCGCTGGATAACCAGGTCCTTCTGGCAGTGCTGGCATGTCTGCTCTGCATGGTCTTTAACCTTTTGAAAATCACTGATTTTGGAAAGATCAACAATCTGTTCGTCGGTGCGCTGATTATCACCTTCCTGATCTACATGGGTGTTTCCATTTTCGGCGGCACATTTG